>Ga0308168_1000120_pt1 | contig 141559 bp, 119 predicted proteins | sample PhyCR2_FD_202133 | JGI IMG/M metagenome (GOLD analysis project Ga0308168, IMG submission 202133) | Phyllosphere microbial communities from UC Gill Tract Community Farm, Albany, California, United States - DLSLRC.R2 | ecosystem: Host-associated > Plants > Phyllosphere > Unclassified | place...
ACATCCTGTCCATTTTGGAGAAGTTATGAAGAGTTCGATCCTGCGTGCCGGCGTTGCGCTGGCATGCGCACTGGGCCTGGCCGCATGCGGCGGCGGGAGTGGCGACTTGCTGTTGCAAGGCACGATTAATAACGGCGTGACCGTGGACGGCCGCCTTGCCGCCCTGACCAAGGAAGGCCTGGTCCTGACCAACAACGGCGGCGACGACCTGACCATTCCAGCCGGTGCCACCAGCTTCCAGTTCAAGCGCGCAGTCTCGACGGATGACGAATTCAACATCCAGGTCAAGGCAACGCCATCGAACGTGAAGGAATGCACGATTACCAATGGCAAGGCGCGCGCTAACTACTACACGATTGCCCAGGTCAGCATCACGTGCTACGTCAAGACGCACACCTTTGAGATCCAGATCGCGGGCCTGACCACAAACGGCCTGGTGGTTGTCAACGGCACCGACCGCCAGGATGTGCCGGCCAAGGCCACCAGCCTGAAAATGAATGATGTTTACGAAGACGGCGCCTACGGCGTTACGGTCCTGCAGCAACCGAGTGGCCAGACCTGCAGCGTCGAAAACGGCTCGGGCACCATGGGTTCGACCGATACCGGCAACAACAAGGTTGTGGTCCGGTGCAGCTGATGGGCCGCGCTTAATTATTCTGGAGAGAAATACATGAAGTTTTCCTTTGCGCGTGGCGCGCTGGCCCTGACCGCATTGCTGACGCTGGCATCCTGCGGTGGCGGCAAGGCCACCTTCCCGATCAACGTCTCGGTCTCTGGCGTGTCCTACGACGGCCTGGTCCTGACCACCAATGGCCAGGACCTCCCCATCCACTACACCGGCGATCCCAAGAGTCCTGCCACGATCAACGCCGTCTTTCCGAATGGGATCGAGTACGGCGAGATCTATACCGTGGTTCCGAAAAGCGAGACCAGCAGCGACGGCAAAACCGTTACGGTTAGCTATCCAAAACACCAGACTTGCTCGCCGGCATCCGGTTATCCGATCGGCCTGCCGATCACCGGCACTGCAGGCCAGCTGGCGAAGATCCAGATCAATTACGTGTGCGCGATCAATGCCTATCCGCTGACCGGCACGGTGAAGGGCCTGCTCGGCACTGGCCTGACTCTCGCCAACGGCAGCACTGTGGCGCCGGTTGCGGTAGCACCGGACGTGGACGCCACCACCAAGGCGCCGACTGGCAAGGATGTCGCTCTGGTGATGAGTTCAGTGACGTTCAACACCACCTACGGCGTGACCGTGCTGACCCAGCCGACCAATCCGACCCAAACTTGCGTCGTCACCGGCGGCGCCAACGGTACCGGTGCAGGCACTATGGACCAGGCCGCAGAAGATGCAACGGTTAAAGGCGTCAATAATCTGGTCGTGACCTGCAGCTGATAAGCGCCTGATAGGAATCAAGGAGATATGAAACCAGCTTATATCAAATATTCCAAACAAAAATTGGACTGATATGCTGTGATGCAGCATACTACATCTGTCTCCTCCAACTCTCCTCAGAAAAGAATTGGATTTAAGCCCGCCCTCAAAAGCGGGCTTTTTTTTCGCCTGTGTGCTTCAGCCGGCGCTGCCCAGGCGTTTGGCGGTGACTTTGACCACGGCCATCTGCTGGCCTTCGATCGCCACCTGGGCGTTGTAGCGGGCATGCGCGGCCGGGATGGCGGCGCTGGCGTAACTGGTGACGCCGGCCAGGAAGGCGGCTGCCAGGAAAATCGCTTCCATGTTCTTGAGGACGTTCATTTTGCGCTCCTTCAGTGTCGGTTCAGGTTCTGGACTGTGTTTCGTCTTTCGATGGAGTCACTGTAGGCGCATGCGCGCCGGGGTGCCATCGGGGTGCGACGGACGGTCGAAAACGTGGATTGAAGGGGGTAAAACGCGGGGAAACCGGGATGCTGCGGTGCGGCAGAAGTTACTTTGCAGTTGCCCCGCGAGGGCGGGGCGACCTTATATCAGGCGACGGGCTTCAGCAGGTTCGCCAGCCCCACATACTGCTCCAGCCCCACTGTTTCCGGACGCGCGCCCGGATCGATGCCGACCTCGACCAGTTGCTGCTCGGTGAACATCCCCGCCACGCAATTGCGGATCACCTTACGGCGCTGCGAGAAGGCCTTGGCGACCACTGCTTCCAGCGTGGCGGCGTCGGCCGGCAGCTGGCGCTTGGTCGGGACCATGCGCACGATGGCGGAGTCGACCCGCGGCGGCGGGTCGAAGGCGGTCGGCGGCACCACGAACAGCATCGCCATGTCGTAGCGCCATTGCAGCATCACGGACAGGCGGCTGTAGGCCTTGGTGCCGGGCTCGGCCACCATGCGCTCGACCACTTCCTTCTGCAGCATGAAGTGCTGGTCCTCGACCAGGTGCGCGAACTCGGCCAGGTGGAACAGCAGCGGGCTCGAGATGTTGTACGGCAGGTTACCGACCACGCGCAGCTTCTTGCCTTCCGGGACCGGAATGCTGCCGAAGTCGAATTTCAGGGCGTCGCCGGAATTCACCGTCAGGCGCTCGCGCGGATAGGCTTTTTCGAGGCGCGCCACGAGGTCGCGGTCGAGTTCGACCACGTGCATGTGCTTGAGCTCCTTCAGGAGCAGCGCGGTCATCGCGGCCAGGCCGGGGCCGATCTCGACCATGGTGTCGCCCTGGCGCGGGCCGATCGCCTCGATGATGTCGTTGAGAACGTGGGCATCGGTCAGGAAGTTCTGGCCGAAGCGCTTGCGGGCTACGTGTTTCATGAAGTTCTTATTTGTTGTTTTGAGCCTGCACCATGGACAGGGCGACGCGGATCGCCTCTTCCATGCTGCCGCAATCGGCCAGGCCCAGGCCCTGGGCGGCGAGGTCGAGCGCAGTGCCGTGGTCGACCGAGGTCCGGATCAGGGGCAGGCCAAGGGTGATGTTGACGCCGCGCCCGAAGGTGGCGTGCTTGAGCACCGGCAGGCCCTGGTCGTGGTACATGGCCAGCACCGCGTCGGCGTCGCGCAGGTACTTGGGCTGGAACAGGGTATCGGCCGGATACGGGCCGCGGGCATCAATGCCGCGCGCGCGCGCCGCCTCGAGCACCGGTTCGATCACGTCGATCTCTTCGCGGCCCAGGTAGCCGTTCTCGCCGGCGTGCGGATTCAGGCCGGTGACCAGGATACGCGGCGCCGCCAGGCCGAACTTGGCGACCAGGTCGGCATGCAGGATGTCCAGCACCTGGGTCAGGCCGTCTTGCGTGATTGCCGCCGGCACGTCCTTCAGGGGCAGGTGGGTGGTGGCCAGCGCCACCCGCAGGTAGGGCTCATCACCGCCCGGCGAACCCGCCAGCATCATGACAACCTTGGCCGTGCCGGTCTTGTCGGCCAGGTATTCCGTGTGGCCGGAAAAGGCGATGCCCGCATCGTTGATCGTGCTTTTTTGCAGCGGCGCGGTGACGATGGCGTCGAACCACCCGGCGCCGGCTGCGCCTTCGATGGCGAGATCGAGCGTGGCCAGCACCGCGCGGCCGTTGCGGGCATCAAGTTGGCCCGGCACCACGTGGGCGTCGAGCGGCACGTCGACCACCGGGATCACGTCCGGCCCGAAATGCGGCAAGCCGCTGTGGCGCAGCGCCAGCGTCGAGATCGCCGACAGGCGGATCGCCGGATCGATCAGGCTGGCCGTGAGCGAGAGGAAGGCGGCGTCGCCGACCAGCACGCAGCGGGCCTGGTGGCGCAGCGCCCAGGCGGCGCGGATCGAGATTTCCGGGCCGATGCCGGCCGGTTCGCCGACCGTGAGCGCCAGCGAAGGACGCGATGCTGGCGTGACCATGCGCTTACTTATCCTCGCGGAACTCGACGTAGGCGCGGTCGCGCACCTGGCGTGCCCAGTCTTCCAGCGCTTCGCCGCGCTTGCGCTCGGTCAGCACCTGACGTGCGGCGGTACGTTCGCGGTCCTTGGCGGTGTCCTGGGTCTTGCGCTCGATAACTTGCACAATGTGCAGGCCGAACGGCGACTTGACCACGTCCGACACCTGGCCCGGCTGCAGCGCATCCATCGCGGCCGTGAGTTCCGGCACGGTATCTTCCGGCTCCAGCCAGCCCATGTCGCCACCCTTGGCCGCCGAGCTGTCCTGGGAGAACTGGCGCGCCAGGTCTTCCATGGTGGCCTGCTTGCTGTCGATTTTCGCCTTGTACTCGGCCAGGCGCTTGCGGGCGTCGGCTTCGGTCAGGGTCGGCGTCACTTTCAGCATGATGTGGCGGGCATGGGTCTGGGTCACCGCGGCCGGGCCCTGCGCCTGCTGCTCGGCCGCCTGCTTGCGCACGTCGTTCAGCTTCAGGATCAGGAAGCCGAAGTTGGCGCGGATGACCTGGGTCGACTGGCCCGGCTTCAGCTTGCGCAGTTCGTTGGCAATCGGGGTCGGCAGGCTGGCCGGATCGCGCCAGCCGATCGCGCCGCCCTTCAGCGCGTCCGGCGCGTCGGAATAGGTGGCGGCCATCTTGGCGAAGTCGGCGCCGGTGCGCAGCTGGCGCGCGACTTCGTCGGCGCGTGCCTTGCGGGCGGCGATCTGTTCCGGCGAGGCGTTTTCCGGGATGCGCACCATGATCTGGGCGATGTCCATCTCGACGCGATCGGCGGCGGCGGCCTTTTCGGCGGCCAGGTAGGTGTCGATTTCCGCTTCCGACACCTGGATCTTGCTGTCGACCTCGTGGTCGGTCAGGCGGCTCATCATGATCTCGTTGCGGATCTGCTCGCGGAAGGCGGCATAGCTCATGCCTTCCTTTTCCGCCTGGTTGCGCAGTTCCTGCACGCTCATCTTCTGGCTTTCGGCGATACGGCCGATGGCGCGGTCGAGTTCGGTGTCGGACACGCGCACGCCCATTTCCTTGGCCAGCTGCAGCTGGGCGCGTTCGCTGATCATCGCCTCCACGGCCTGGCGGCGCAGGTCGTCCGGCGCCGGCAGCTGCATGCTGGCGGCGCGCGCGCGCTGGGTGTATTCGTTGATGCGGCGGTCGACTTCGCGATTGGTGATGACTTCGTCGTTGACGATCACGTAGACCGAGTCGATCACGTTGGCGTTATTGGCCGCCGGCGGCAGGAAGCCGGTCGAGGGCTTGGCGGCGGGTGCCGCGGCGGCGGCCGCCGGTTTGGCAGCAGGCTTGGCGGCCTGGGCCAGGACATCGTTGGCCGCGATGGCGCACAGCAGGGCTGCCGCCAGCTTGATTTGGGTGGTACGCATAGTCAGGGAAGCACTCATTCAGGGTTCTAGTTGTCCATAGCCCCGTTCAGGGGCGGCCTACGTTGGAGTTCAGCCGGGTGTAGCCCGGAATGCTCTTTTTGAACGTCTCGAGCGGATTATTGCCCAGGCCGAGACCCGACAGGCCGCTCAGCTCGAGCTGGAAGAAGACCGGCGTCGACGTCGTCTGGGCTGCGGTCACGAAGCGCTGGGCTCCGACGCGGAACACCCAGCAGTCGGCCTTGTACTCGAGCCCGAGGAGGCTCTCGAGCAGCTTGCGGTCGCGCAACGAATAGCTGACCCGGGTAACGCCGTACCAGCGGTCCGACAGCGGCCACTGGCCCGAGACGTCGACGTTGCGGAAGCCGCTGGAGGTGGTGACGGTGTCGCGCTGGTAACGGTACTCGGCATTGAGCACCTTCATCGGGGCCGGGCTCCACTGCGCGCCGTAATTCAGGCTGTACAGGCTGCGTGCCTGCGCATCGTATTGTACGCCGCTGTCGATGCTCCAGGACTCGGAAATGCGGCCGGAAGCGGCCAGCAGCGCGTCCGAACGGGTCACGTTCGGCTTTTCGTTCGGATCCAGGCGCACGCGCGGATCGCTGAAATAGTAGCGGTTGCCGACCACCAGGCGCAGGCGCTCGATGCCGCTCGACTCGATGAAGCGCGACACCAGGGCCGCGGTCAGCTGGTTGGCATCCGATACCTTGTCGGCGCCGACGAAGCGGTTTTCGGTGAACAGCTGGGCGTAGTTGAAACCGGCGACAGCGGTGTCGAAGTTCGGGATGTCGCTCTGGTCCTTGTACGGCGTGCGCACGTAGAACAGGCGCGGCTCCAGGGTCTGGGTGGTCGCACGGCCGAACAGCGAGGCGTCGCGCTCGAACACCAGGCCGCTGTCCAGCGACACCGTCGGCAGTACGCGCGAGATGTTGTTGCGGTTGTTGCCGCCGGCGTCGAAGTTGTTCTCGAGGCTGTACTTGGTCGCGTGCATCAGCAGCTTGGGCGTGAAGAACCAGCCCGGACGCACGATCGGATAGCTGACCGAGCCGACCAGGTTGGCACGGCTGCCCTGCACCGTGGTGTCGGTCGGATGCGAGAAGCGCACCGCCTCGGCATCCAGCGACCAGTCGAAGCCGCCAAGCACGTCGTAGCGGCCGGTGTGGAAGTTCACCTGCGGCAGGCGGTCGTACGGACGCGGCACGGTCAGCGCCGGATTGGTGCGCGAGGCCGGGTCCTGCAGCACCTGGTAGCTCTGCACGCGCGTGGTCAGGCTCCAGTACTGGCCGAAGTAATCGGTGCGCAGTTCGCGCAGCAGCTGGCGCTCGGCGCTGGCCGCCACGGTGCGCGAAAAGTCGGACGGGTATTCGTTGTCGGATGCGCCGTGCGCATTCCAGCCGAAGGTCCAGCCCGGCGCCAGTACCTGGCTGTGCAGGGTGTCGATCCACCAGCGGTCGCGGTGCGCCAGGCGGTCGTTCGGCAGGAATTCGAGGTGGGTCTCGCCGTTGTACATGCCGGCCGCGGTCTCGCCGAGGTAGCGCCCGGTCGCGCCCAGCTGCAGGCCGCGTTCGACGATGTAGCGCGGGAACACGGTCAGGTCGCGGTTGGGAGCGATGTTGAAGTAATACGGGACCATCAGCTCGGCCGAACCCTTCGCGCCGGAACCGAAGCCGACGGTCGGTGGCAGCCAGCCCGAACGGCGCGCACCGGACAGCGAGAACGACAACGCCGGGGTGCCAAGGATAGGGACATCCTTGAAATAGACCACGGTCTTGCCGGCGGTGCCGATGTCGCGCCCCTGGTCCAGGCGCAGCGAGCTCGATTTCAGGTACCAGGCCGGATTCGGCCCTTCGCAGGTGCTGTAGGTGCCGTCCACCACCACCGCCTGGTCTTCGCCCAGGAAGTCGATGCGCTGGGCAGTGCCTTGCGCATTGTTCAGGTGCAGGTGGTAGGCCGGATTGCGCACCCAGCCCTTGCCGGTTTCGAGGTTCAGCTGCAGGGCGTCGCCCTTGTAGCGGTCGCCGAAGCGCCACATATTGATGTTGCCCTCGGCCGTGACCTCGTCCTCGACGCGTCGGTAGCAGGCAGTGTCGGCGGTGATGCCGGTGGCGCCGCGCGTGATCTCGACGTTGCGGTACAGGTTCAGTTCGCGGTCCGGACGGCCGGTGAATTCCTCGGCCATCATGGTGACCGGCAGATTTTGCTCATCGGCACGGGAAGTCGCAGCAGCCGGCGCCTGCGTCGAGGCAGGGGCGGCAGGCCGCGCGAAGGCCGAGGCGACGGCAGGCGCCGTTTGCGCGTGCAGCGGCCCCGTGGCCACGGAGACGAGTGCGGACAAGGCGACGGCGCGCCGTGGCGGGAAAGGTAGGGCCGAGATCCAGCTCATGAAAGGTCGCGTTGCACCATGGAGGGCGATTTTTGCTAATGAATTCCTTATTATATGGGAATATCCGCGCCGGGGTCGCAAAAACGCCTGAGTGCGGTCCCGCTTGCGGCCAGCCCCTGCGCTCGCAAGTCCTTGATTTTAAAAGACCCGTTGAGCCTCATCGGATACAAATGTTACAACCGGCAAGATTCGATGCGTCCAGCAATGGTAATCCGGCTGCATGGATTGACCGGACGCAAAGATAACGCATCGACAACGGCGATGGCGTACGCATCCGGCCGGCACGGTTGCCGATTGCCATGCTCTGGAGCATGCTCTAAACTTCACCGTTACAATCCACCCCCCGTGCGCCCAAACGCTGCGCGGCACTGGCTCACTTTCTGCTCACTCCTCACCGACCGGATCACCGGGACGCTTCATGTCTTCTCTGCCCTCCACCTCTCCCTCGACTCCTGACAAAGATGCCCGGCTGGCCCAGCTGACCGCCTGGCTCGGCACCCTGGACCTGGTCGACACCGGGAGCCTGCGCCCCGCCTCGTCCGATGCCAGCTTCCGCCGCTACTACCGCCTCGACGTCGTGCCGGCGCTGCAGGACAAGCTCGGCGCCACCCTGGTCGCCATGGATGCCCCGCCCGAGCGCGAAAACGTACCGGCCTTTATCCACGTCGCCGGCCTGCTGTTCGACGCCGGCGTCACCGTGCCGGCGATCGTCGCGCGCGACGTCGACAACGGCTTCCTGCTGCTGTCCGACCTCGGCACCACCACCTACCTGCAGCGCCTCGACGTCGACAACGCATCCTTCATGTACTCGGACGCGGTCGACGCCCTGATCAAGTTCCAGATGACCAGCCAGCCGGGTGTGCTGCCGGAATTCGACCGCGCCTTCGTGCTGCGCGAAATGAACCTGTTCCCGGAATGGTTCATCGGGCGCCACCTGAACGCTACCCTGAACGACATCCAGCAGGCACAGCTGGACAAGGTGTTCGAGGCGATCACCGCCAACGTGCTGGCCCAGCAGCAGGTGTTCATGCACCGCGATTTCCACTCGCGCAACCTGATGTTCCTCGACCAGGGCAATCCGGGCGTGCTGGATTTCCAGGATGCGGTGTACGGTCCGGTCACCTACGACCTCGCCTCGCTGCTGCGCGACGCCTACATCCAGTGGGACGAGGACTTCGTGCTGGACTGGGTGGTGCGCTACTGGCAGAGCGCCAAGGGGGCCGGCCTGCCGGTCAATCCGGACATCGACGCCTTCTACCGCGACTTCGAATACATGGCCCTGCAGCGCCACCTGAAGATCCTGGGCCTGTTCTGCCGCCTGAACTACCGCGACGGCAAGAACGTCTACATGGGCGACCTGCCGACCGTGATGGATTACGTGCGCAAGACCGCCAACCGCTACACCGAACTGAAACCGCTGGCCCGCCTGCTCGACACGCTCGAGGAAAAAGGTCCGCAGGTCGGCTACACCTTCTGAGGGCACCACCAGCATGAAAGCCATGATCTTCGCCGCCGGCCGCGGCGAGCGGATGCGCCCGCTGACCGACACGCTCCCGAAACCGCTGGTCAAGGTGCGCGGCAAGCCCCTGATCGTCTACCACGTGCTGAACCTGGTGCGCGCCGGGATCACCGACATCGTGATCAACCACTCGCACCTCGGCCATATGATCGAGGAAGCGCTGGGCGACGGCAGCCGCTACGGCGCGCGCATCGCGTATTCGCACGAACCGGCGCCGCTGGAAACCGCCGGCGGCATCGCCAACGCCCTGCACCTGCTGGGCGACGAGCCGTTCATTGCGCTGTCGGGCGACATCTATGCGCCCTACTTCGACTTCGAGCAGTGCAAGGACGCGCTCAAGGACATCGACGCCGTCGGCCAGCCCTACCCGCTCGACAAGCGCGACATCGCCTGGCTGTACCTGACGCCGAACCCGTGGCACAACCCGGAAGGCGACTTCGGCATGACCATGTACACACTGTCCAACGAGGGTACGCCGAAGTGGAACTTCGCCAACATCGGCGTCTACCGGCCCGAGATGTTCGAGGGGATCAAGCCGGGCGAGTTCGCCAAGCTCGGCCCCCTGATGCGCAAGTACATCGAGCTGGGACGCGTCGGCGGCGAACTGTACGACGGCCAGTGGGTCAACGTGGGTACCATGCAGCAACTCGAAGAACTCAACGCTCCTTTATCTGCCAGGGCAAAAAAATGACCGTTTACGCAGCACGCCGTGCGCGCCTGGCCGCGCAGATGCAGCCGGGTGCGGTGGCCGTGCTGCCGACCGCACCCGAAGTCGCGCGCAACAGCGACAGCGACTATCCCTATCGCCACGACAGCTATTTCTATTACCTGACCGGTTTTACGGAGCCGGAAAGCGTGCTGGTGCTGATAGCCCCTGCCGGCGACGCGCCGGCGCGTTCCATCCTGTTCTGCCGCGAGAAAAACCTGGAGCGCGAGATCTGGGACGGCTACCGCCACGGCCCGGAAGCGGCGCGTTCGGCATTCGGCTTCGACCAGGCCTGGCCGATCGACGCCCTGGATGCGCAGATGCCCACCCTGCTCGCCGACGTGCCCGCCCTGTATTACGCGGTAGGCGCGAGCAATATGCTGGACGCCCAGGTGACCGGCTGGATCAAGGCCGTGCGCGCGCAAGCGCGTAGCGGCGTCACCGCACCGGCCGGCTTCCAGCACCTGCTGCCGCTGCTGGACGAGATGCGCCTGGTGAAGGATGACGAGGAACAGGCGATCATGCTGCGCGCCGGCCTGATCTCGGGCCAGGCGCATGCGCGTGCGATGCGCGCCGCCCGCCCCGGCATGGCCGAGTACGAGCTGGAGGCCGAGCTGCTCTACGAATTCCGCCGCAACGGCGCCCAGTTCCCGGCCTACACCTCGATCGTCGCTTCCGGCCCGAACGCCTGCGTGCTGCACTACAACGCCAACGACCGGCGCATGCAGGACGGCGAACTGGTGCTGATCGACGCCGGCTGCGAACTGGATGGCTACGCATCCGACATCACGCGCACCTTTCCGGTGAATGGCCGCTTCACGCAGCCGCAGCGCGCGCTGTACGAACTGGTGCTGGCGGCGCAGGACGCGGCGTTTGCCGCGATCGCGCCCGGCCAGCCGTACAGCGCCTTCCACGAGGCGGCGCTGGGTGTGCTGACCGAGGGCATGCTGGAGCTGGGCCTGATCGACCGCGCGCGCTACGCCAGCGCCGAGGATGCGATCGCCGACAAGGCCCACGTTCCCTTCTACATGCACGGCACCGGCCACTGGCTGGGCATGGACGTGCACGACGTCGGCAGCTACCGCGACCTGGCCGCACCCGGCAAGCCATCGCGCCCGCTGGCGCCGGGCATGACGCTGACGGTGGAACCGGGCATCTACGTGCGCCCGGGCGAAGGCGTACCCGAACAATTCTGGAACATCGGCATCCGCATCGAGGATGACGTGGTCGTGACCGAGGATGGGTATCGCATCCTCACCGGCGCCGCGCCCAAGACGGTGGCCGAGATCGAAGCGCTGGTTGGCAAAGGACAGGCATGACGGATGACGTGAAGATGGATGCGCAGTTGGAGGTCGACGTGGCGATCTGCGGCGCCGGCCCGGTGGGCATGGCGCTGGCGGCGCTGATGGCGGCACGCGGCGTGGCAGGCCCGCGCATCGCGCTGATCGACGGCAAGTCGCTGGGCCAGGCGATCTCGGACCCGCGCTCGATCGCGCTGGCCTGGGGCAGCCGCCTGCTGCTGCAGGACGTCGGCGCCTGGCCTGACGTTGCGGTAGCCGCGACGGCCATCCATGAAATCCACGTGTCGCGCCGCGGCCACCTGGGCCGCAGCATGATGGACCGCAGCGAGCACAACCTGGAAGCGCTGGGCTACGTGGCACGCTACGGCGACGTGGTCGATGCGCTCGCGCGCGCCTGCGAACGGGCCGGCGTGCAGGTGCTGCGGCCGCTGCGCGTGGCCGCGCTCGACGAGCGGCCGGATGGCGTGGTGCTGCAGCTGGACGATGGCCGCGCCTTGCACGCCAGGGTGGCGGTGCAGGCCGAAGGCGGCGTGTTCGGCGAGCAGGCCGTGGCGGCGCGCTCGCACGATTACGGCCAGACCGCAGTGATCGCGCGCGTGTCCGCCAGTGCGCCGATCCCGCACCGCGCCTTCGAGCGTTTTACCGACGAAGGCCCGCTGGCGCTGCTGCCGCAGGACGGCGCGGATGGGCACCAGTACGCGCTGGTGTGGTGCGTGCGGCCGGAACGCGCGCAGCAGCTGCTCGACCTCGGCGCCGACGACTTCCTGCGCGCGCTGGGCCAGGCCTTCGGCGAACGGCTCGGCAGCTTTACCCGGGTGTCGGAGCGTGCGGCCTTCCCGCTCGGCCTGAATGCCGACCCGCGCGCGACCGCGCGCACGGTGGCGATCGGGAATGCGGCCCAGACCCTGCATCCGGTGGCGGGCCAGGGCCTGAACCTGGGCTTGCGCGATGCGGCCGTGCTGGCGAGATTGCTGGCACGCTCCTTGAGCGACGATGGCGGCCATTCCGCGATCGCGCAATTCACCGCGGCGCGCGAACGCGACCGCGGCATGGTGATCCGGGCCACCGATACCATGGCGCGGGTGTTTGCCGACACGGGCCCGCTGCAGCCGCTGTTCGGGCTGGCGCTGGCGGCGCTGGACACGGTCAGGCCGGCGCGCATGCTGCTGGCCGAGTTCATGATGTTCGGGCGGCGTTGAAGTTGTTAGGCGCGTCTGCCTGGACGTGATTTGAACGCGTGGACGGGAAACCCGTCCACGCGTTCAACCACCCGCTGATCCGCGTACATTTATTCCACTGCCTTCACCATCGACTCGATCACCTTCTTCGCATCGCCGAACACCATCATCGTATTCGGCTGGTAGAACAGGTCGTTGTCCAGCCCCGCATACCCCGACGCCATCGAGCGCTTGTTGACGATGATGCTCTTGGCTTTATAGGCTTCCAGGATCGGCATCCCGGCGATCGGCGACTTCGGGTCCTTGGCCGCCGGGTTCACCACGTCGTTGGCGCCAAGCACCAGCACCACGTCGGTCTGGCCGAATTCGCCGTTGATGTCTTCCATTTCCGCCACCTGGTCGTAGGGCACCTCGGCTTCGGCCAGCAGCACGTTCATGTGGCCCGGCATGCGCCCGGCCACCGGGTGGATCGCGTAGCGCACGGTCACGCCGTGTTCGGTCAGCTTGTCGACCAGTTCCTTCACCGTGTGCTGGGCGCGCGCCACCGCCAGGCCGTAGCCGGGCACGATGATCACGCTTTCCGCATTCTGCAGGATGAAGGCGGCGTCTTCGGCCGAGCCGGATTTGACCGGACGCTGTTCCTGCGTTCCGCCGCCGCCGCTGCTCGCCGCCTCGCCGCCGAAGCCGCCCAGGATCACGTTGAAGAAGGAGCGGTTCATCGCCTTGCACATGATGTACGACAGGATCGCGCCGCTCGAGCCCACCAGCGAACCGGCGATGATCAACATGGAATTGTTCAGCGAGAAGCCGATGCCGGCCGCCGCCCAGCCGGAGTAGGAGTTCAGCATCGACACCACCACCGGCATGTCGGCGCCGCCGATCGGGATGATGATGAGGACGCCCAGCGTAAAGGCCAATGCGGCCATGATGATGAAGGGTGTCCACGCCGGCGTGGCCCCCTCCGAGAAGCAGAACATCAGTCCCAGCGCGACGATGGCGATCGCCACCAGCAGGTTGATGATGTGCTGGCCCGGATAGCGCACCGGCGCGCCCTGGAACAGGCGGAACTTGTATTTGCCGGCCAGCTTGCCGAAGGCGATCACGGAACCGGAAAACGTCACCGCACCGACGAAGGTGCCGATGAAGAGTTCGAGCCGGTTCCCGAAGGGCAGCGCCGCGCCGCGCGCGGCGATGTTGAAGGCCCAGGGTTCGGACACGGCGGCGATCGCGATGCATACCGCGGCCAGGCCGATCAGCGAGTGCATGGCCGCCACCAGCTCCGGCATCTTGGTCATCTCGACCCGGCGCGCGGCCACGGCGCCGATCGCGCCGCCGACCACCACGCCCAGCAGCACGAGACCAAAACCCATGCCGCCGCTTTCCAGCTGCGCGCGCAGCTTGAGCATCAGGGCGATGGTGGTCAGCACCGCGATCGCCATCCCGCTCATGCCGAACACGTTGCCGACGCGCGCCGTCGACGGTGACGACAAGCCCTTCAACGCCTGGATGAAGCACACCGAGGCCACCAGGTAGAACAGGGTGACCATGTTCATGCTGATCGCATTCATGCCGCCTCCCTGGCCTTGGCGGCGTCGGGCGCGCTACCTGCGGCAGCGGTCTTGGCAGCCGCCTTCGGCTCCTTCTTCTTGAACATCTCCAGCATGCGCTGGGTGACCAGGAAGCCGCCGAACACGTTCACCGCCGCCAGCGCGACCGCCAGCGTGCCGGCGATCTGCCCGGTGAGGCCCTCGGTGAGCCCGGCCGCCAGCATGGCGCCGACGATGATGATGGCCGACACCGCGTTGGTCACCGCCATCAGCGGCGTGTGCAGCGCGGGGGTGACGGTCCAGACCACGTGGTAGCCGACGTAGATCGCCAGCACGAAGATGATCAGGTTGATGATCGTGTGACTGATTTCCATGAGCGTCTCCTCATCTTATTGATGTGACTACTTGTGCAATCGCTTGCGTACTCACTTGTTTACTCACTTACGCAACACTTGGCCATCCAGGCAGACCAGCACCGCGTTCACGATCTCGTCGGCGCGGTCGATGATCAGCTTGCCCTCTTTATCGATGATCAGTTTCAGGAAATCGAGCACGTTACGCGCATACAGCGCCGAGGCGTCGGCCGCCACCAGCGCCGGCAGGTTCGGCTCGCCGATCAGGGTCACGCCGTGCTTGATCACGGTCTTGCCGAGTTCCGTCAGCGGGCAGTTGCCGCCCTGCTCGATCGCCATGTCGACGATCACCGAGCCCGGCTTCATGGCGCGCACGGTGTCCTCGGCAATCAGCACCGGCGCCTTGCGGCCCGGGATCAGCGCGGTGGTGATGATGATGTCGGCGAGCTTGGCGCGTTCGTGCACCAGCTCGCCCTGCCGCCGCATCCAGTCGGCCGGCATCGGGCGCGCATAGCCGCCAGCCCCTTGCGCGATCTCGCGTTCCTCGTCGGTGAGAAAGGGCACGTCGATGAACTTGGCGCCGAGCGATTCCACCTGCTCCTTGACCGGCGGGCGCACGTCCGACGCCTCGATCACGGCGCCGAGGCGCTTGGCCGTCGCGATCGCCTGCAGGCCGGCCACGCCGACGCCCATGATCAGCACCCGCGCCGCCTTGACCGTGCCGGCCGCCGTCATCAGCATCGGCATGAAGCGCCCGTAGGCGTTGGCGGCCATGAGGACGGCCTTGTAGCCGGCGATGTTGGCTTGCGACGACAGCACGTCCATCGACTGCGCGCGCGTGATGCGCGGCGCCGCTTCCAGCGCAAAGGCGGTCAGCCGGCGCTCGGCCATCGCGGCCAGGCCGTCGCTATCGAAGGGATTCAGCATGCCGACCAGCGCCGCGCCGGGCTGCATTAGCGCGCGCTCCTCGGCGACCGGGGGCCTCACCTTGAGTACCAGTTCCGCTTGCAGCGCATCGGCGGCGGTGCCGATGCGGGCGCCGGCAGCCACGTAGGCGTCGTCGGTAATGGAGGCATGCAGGCCGGCGCCGGATTCCACGATGAGCTCGTGGCTGGCGGACAGCTTCTTGATGGTTTCGGGCGTGGCGGCAACGCGCGTTTCGCCCGGTCTGGATTCTGCCGGAACACCAATCTTCACGATTCCCTCGCAAAATTGATAAACTGTCTACAATCTAGCACGTTCCCAACGCGGCATTCATAGTAAATACTTATTCGTAGTTTTTCGTAAACAGCTCGACTGTTTTGCAACACAACCTGATACACGCCTAGGCGTGTCATTTTATTTTTTGTATCAGATCAACGTTTGAAACCGACAGAACCTGTTGCATTGCAGCGTGCGGCCGAGCAACCCCTGTTCCATCAAGGTAGAATGTCGGCTCATTTCCAAGGAAGCGCATGACACATACCTTCAGACCGTCAGTCACCGTCGCCGCGATCATCGAACGCGATGGCCGCTTCCTGGTGATCGAGGAAGAAACCAGCGACGGTATCCGCCTGAACCAGCCGGCCGGCCACCTCGACCCCCACGAATCGCTCGAGCAGGCGGTGGTGCGCGAGGCGCTGGAAGAGACGGCGCACGAGTTCTTCCCGGAAGCCCTGGTCGGCATGTACATGTCGCGCTACCACTCGAAGTCGCGCAACACCGACGTGACTTACCTGCGCTTCACCTTCTGCGGCAAGCCCGGCAGGCAGTTCGACCAGCCGCTCGACCACGGCATCCTGCGCACCCTGTGGATGACGCGCGACGAGCTGGCGGCCTGCCAGGAGCGCCACCGCAGCCCGACCGTGCTGAAATGCGTGGACGATTACCTGGCCGGCAAGCGCACGCCCCTGGAATTGTTGTACACCGACCAGACGGTCTTCGAGGGCGGGCTGTCGACCGAACCTGACGTAACGTAAAGAGTAAACAAAGATGAGCAAGAAAAAAGTCGTGATCGGGATGTCGGGCGGCGTCGACTCCTCGGTCGCGGCGTGGATGCTGAAAGAACAGGGCTACGAAGTCATCGGCCTGTTCATGAAGAACTGGGAAGACGACGACGATTCCGAATACTGCTCGACGCGCCAGGACTGGATCGACGCTGCCAGCGTGGCCGACGTGGTCGGGGTCGACATCGAGGCGGTCAACTTCGCCGCCGAATACAAGGACCGCGTATTCGCCGAATTCCTGCGCGAGTACCAGGCCGGCCGCACGCCGAATCCGGACGTGCTGTGCAACGCCGAGATCAAGTTCAAGGCCTTCCTCGACCATGCGATGAAGCTGGGCGCCGACCTGATCGCGACCGGCCACTATGCGCGCGTGCGCCAGAACGGTGACAAGTTCGAGCTGTTGAAGGCGCTGGATGCGACCAAGGACCAGAGCTACTTCCTGCACCGCCTGAACCAGGCGCAGCTGTCGAAGTCGCTGTTTCCGTTGGGCGAGATCGCCAAGACGGAAGTCCGCAAGATCGCCGAAAAGCTGCAACTGCCGAACGCGGCGAAAAAGGATTCGACCGGCATCTGCTTCATCGGCGAGCGTCCGTTCCGCGAATTCCTGGGCCGCTACCTGCAGCACAAGCCGGGCCCGATCAAGCTGGACAACGGCCAGACGGTGGGCGAGCACGTCGGCCTGTCCTTCTATACCCTGGGACAGCGCAAGGGCATCGGCATCGGCGGCCTGAAGTCGCACAAGAATGCGGACGGCACCGGCGAGCCATGGTTCGTGGCGCGCAAGGACATCGCCAACAACACGCTGTACATCGTGCAGGGCCATGACCACCCGTGGCTGCTGTCCGGCGAACTGGGTGCCGGCCAGGCCAGCTGGATCGCCGGCGCGCCGCCGGCACCGCGCGCCTTGTCGGCCAAGACCCGTTATCGCCAGGCCGACGTCGCCTGCTCGGTCATGCCGGAAGGTGCGGACCGCTTTGCGCTGACCTTCCTAGAGCCGCAATGGGCGGTGACGCCGGGCCAGTCGGCCGTGCTGTACGACGGCGACGTCTGCCTGGGCGGCGGCATCATCGATTCGGCGTCGGCGGCTTGATGCTTCGCTGCGGGGCCGGCTGTTGTTACGGCCCCGCAATGTTCCACATTTTTGCGCATTCTTGTATTTTCTCCATCGAACTCGGCGAAAAAATGCCGTAACCTCCTTCTATATTGCCGTTAGGAAAAATTTAGGGAGGTTCCATGGCTGAAGATATCAACAACACCAATGAAGTGCTGTCGTTCCGGTTGGGTGGCGAAGAGTACGCCATCAGCATCCTGAAGGTGCAGGAAATCCGCGGCTACGACGCCGTCACCCGCATCGCCAGCGCGCCGGAGTACCTGAAAGGCGTGATCAACCTGCGCGGCATCATCGTCCCGATCGTCGACATGCGCATCAAGTTCAACGTCGGCCAGGCGACCTATGACGCGTTCACCGTCGTCATCGTCCTGAACATCAACGGCCACACCATCGGCATGGTGGTCGACAGCGTGTCCGACGTCGTGACCCTGACCCCGGACCAGATCAAGCCGGCGCCGGACCTGGGCGCCAGCGTGTCGTCGGACTACCTGCAGGGCCTGGGTACGGTGGGCGAGCGCATGCTGATCCTGCTGGACATCGATCGTTTGCTGGGTTCGGAAGAGATGGGCTTGCTGGCGGCGGCGCGTTCGGCTGCCTGATAAACCGACGGGCGCCTGAAAGCGCCCGTACGTTGTAAACGTCGTCCCTGCGAAGGCAGGGATCCAAGTTCTATATGCGCTAACGCTACGCATCCAACTTGGGTCCCGCCTTCGCGGGGACGACGTATTTGAGGCTGGCGATCAAGCAGACGTCGCGACGTCGCTCCCCCGTCCCTCCAGCCAGTCCACGAACGCTCCCGGCGCCAGCGGCTTCGCATACCAGTACCCCTGCGCCTCGTCGCACGCGACGCCCTTCAGCACACCGGCCACCTCGGCCGTCTCCACGCCCTCGGCCACCACGCGGTGCCCCAGGTCGTGCGACAGCTTGATCATCGCCGACACCAGCGAGCGCTTGCGCTCGTCGTCCTCGATGCCGCGCACGAAGCTCTGGTCGATCTTGACCACCTGCGCCGGCAAGCTTTGCAGGTAGGCCAGGCTGCTGTAGCCGGTGCCGAAGTCGTCGATCGCCATGTGCACGCCGGCAGCGTGCAGGTCGCGCATCGTGGCTTCGGCCACCTTCGGGTTCTTCATCAGTGCGCTTTCCGTGATTTCCAGCGCCAGGCTGGATGCCGGCAGGCCGTGGCTGCGCAGGTTGTCGACGATGCGCGTGCAGAAGTCCGGTTCCAGCAGGTTGACGGCCGAGACGTTCACCGCCAGCTCCAGTTCCAGCCCTTCGGCGCGCCAGGCCGCCAGTTGGCGCATCGCGCAGCGCAATACCCAGTCGGTGGTGGCGCGCACCATCGAGGTCCGTTCGATGATCGGGATGAATTCGCCCGGCGAGACTTCGCCGAGCTCCGGATGGGTCCAGCGCAGCAGCGCCTCGGCGCCGATGCAGGCGCCGCTGACGAGGTCGACCTTGGGCTGGAACACCAGCCGCAGCTGGCCGTCCGCATCGGCGCCGGCGGCGCCGTCCAGGGCGGCCCCGAACGCGTTGATCAGCCAGAAGCTGCGCCGGTACAGCGCATCCTGCTCCTGCGAGAACACGGAGACGCCGCGGTCCTGGTCGAACGCATGCTGGGCGGCTGAATGGAGGTTGCGCAGCAGTTCGGCCGAGCCGGTCACGCCAATGGTGAACGGCGCCACGCCGATGCGCGCGGTGGTCACGAAACGGGAGGTGACGGAAACGGCGCGCCGCACCAGCCAGGCTTCCATCTCGGCGCAGACGGCATCGATGTCGGTGCCGGGCGCCGTGATGAAGGCGAATTCGGTCGGGGTGACGTGGTACACGGTGCTGCCGGCACCGATGGTCTCGGCCAGCATGCGCACCGCTTCGCCGACCACTTCGTCGAGCCAGGTGGCGCCCATCGCGCGCAACGCGCTGCTCAGCTGTTCGGGGCTGGCCAGGTTGAGCAGGCCGGCCACGCGCTGCTCACCGGCCGGACGGTCCTGGGTCAGGTCATTGAAGTCGTCGACGAACTGGGTGCGGTTGGGCAGCCCGCTGGCCGGATCGATCCGGCCCAGCGCATGCTGCAGCTCGATCTGCGCCATCACCATGGCGGCCATGTCGCGCAAGGCCGCGCACTCGGCCTCGGTCACGTCGCGCGGCTCGGTGCCGAGCACGCACATCGAACCGAGGCAATAGCCGTCGTTGGTCAGCAGCGGCGCGCCTGCATAGAAGCGCACGCCGGCGCCGGCCAGCGGACTGTCGGCATAGAAGCTATCGGCCTGCAGGTCGTTCACGACCACCATCTGCCCGCTTTCGGCGACGCGGGCGCATGGCGCCTTCAGGCGCGGCAACGATTCCTGCACGATGCCGACACGTGACTTGAACCACTGGCGGTCGACGTCGGTCAGCGAAACGGCAGCCAGCGGCAGCCCGAACAGGCGCGACGCCATGCGTGTGATGCGGTCGAAGGCAACGTTGGGCGGCGTGTCCAGCAGATTCAGCCGATGCAGGGCGTCGAGGCGGCTGGCTTCGGTGAGCGGATTGGAAGGAGATGAGCTCATGGGCATACGATGGTGACATCGATCTGTTGACCACCCGATTGTGCTCAGGTTATTTCCATACGTCAACTAGCAGTTCCAATTGTGCACACCTTTGATCAATTCAGGCCAGCGCCAGCACCTCTTCCCGGCGCTCGGCAAACCACTGCGCGAATACCTGCGGCGGCATCGGCCGTGCATACAGGTAGCCCTGGGCTTCGTCGCAGGCCACATGCTCCAGCACGCGCATTACCTCCGGCGTTTCGACCCCTTCGGCCACCACGCGGTGCCCGAGGTCGTGCGCCAGCTTGATCATGGCCGAGACCAGCGAACGCTTGCGTTCGTCGCTGTCGATGCCGCGGATGAAGCCCTGGTCGATCTTGACCACCTGCACCGGCAGGCTTTGCAGATAGGTCAGGCTGCTGTAGCCGGTGCCGAAATCGTCGATCGCCAGGCGCACGCCGGCCGCGTTCAGCGCGCGCAGCGTGGCCTGCGCCATCTTCGGGTTCTGCATCAGCGCGCTTTCCGTGATTTCCAGCGACAGGCTGGACGGCGGCAGGCCGTGGCGTTGCAGGCCGTCGATCACGCGGATGCAGAAGTCCGGCTCCAGCAGGTTGACCGCCGAGACGTTCACCGCCAGTTCCAGTTCCAGCCCTTCCATGCGCCACTCGGCCAGCTGGACCATGGCGGTTTCCAGTACCCAGTTGGTAACCGCGCGCACCATCGAGGTTCGCTCGATGATGGGAATGAATTCGCCCGGCGAGACGTCGCCGAATTCCGGATGGGTCCAGCGCAGCAGCGCTTCGGCGCCGATGCAGGCGCCGCTGGCGAGATTGATCTTCGGCTGGAACACCAGGCGCAGCTGGCCGTCGCGGCCGGGAATCGCGCCGTCCAGCGTGGCGCCGAACTCGTTGACCAGCCAGAAACGGCGCTGGTAGAGCGTATCCTGCTCCTGCGAGAACATGGAGACGCCGCACTCCTGGTCGAGGCCGTGCTGCACGGCCGAATGCAGGTTGCGCAACAGGTCGGCATAGCCGGTGACGCCGACCGTGAACGGCGCCACCCCGATGCGCGCGGTGGTCACGAAGCGCGAGGTCAGCGAGGCGGCGCGGCGGCGCAGCCAGTTCTCGAGCCTGACGCAGAACTCGACCGCGTCGATGCCGGGCTTGGCCACGAACACGAATTCGGTCGGCGAGATGTGATACACGGTGCTCTCGAGGCCGATGGTGGATTTCAGCATGCGCACCGCTTCGCCCACGACTTCGTCGAGGTAGCCCGGGCCCATCGCGCGCAGCGCGTTGCTGAGTTGTTCCGGGCTGGCCAGGTTGACCAGCGCCGCCAGCCTTTCCTCGCCCTGCAGGCGGTCGGCCGTCATGTCCTGGAAATCGTCGACGAACTGGTTACGGTTGGGCAGGCCGCTGAACGGATCGACCCGGCCCAGCGCGTGGCGCAGTTCGATCTGCGCCATCACCATCGCCGCCAGGTCGCGCAGGGCTTCACGTTCGAGTTCGGTGATCGCGCGCGGCTCGGTCCCGAGCACGCACATCGCGCCCAGGCAATAGCCGTCCTGGGTGAGCAGCGGCGCACCCGCATAAAAGCGGATGCCGGATTCGGCCAGGATACTGTCGCGGTAGTGGCAGTCCAGCATCAGGTCGGGAATGACCAGCATTTCGCTTTCATCCGCCACCTGGCCGCATGGCGCCTTCATGCGCGGGATCGAGTCATGCTCGACGCCCACGCGCGACTTGAACCACTGGCGGTCGCTGTCCGTCAACGACACAGCCGCAATCGGCAGGTTGAACATCTGGGCCGCCATGCGCGTGATGCGGTCGAAGGCTTCGCTGGGCGGCGTGTCCAGCAGATTCAGCTTGCGGAGCGCTTCGAGCCGGCTGGCCTCGCAATGAGGGCGGGGTAGAGGTAGATTCATGGCGACCCGGACAGGGGTAATTGACGGATTTGATTAAATAAGTGAATTTGAGCGAATTTTGCCTATATAATTTCCTTTAGTCAACCATAGTTCGTCATTAACCGGGATGTTTAACATGTGCTCGCTAAAAACAACAGTTAGGATGATGGCAACCACAATCAAATTCATCAATTTAATTGATGGAAATATTGATTAGCGGTAAAATATATTTTCTTATATGCTCCAGGCCATCATGCATTCCCCAGCACAAGACAACACCGAAGACCCCGTGTTGACGACTGCCGCAGCCGCACGGCTGCTGGGCGTCGCTGTCAGCACCACCCAACTCTGGCTCGAAAGCGGTGCCCTGCCCTCCTGGAAAACCCCGGGCGGCCACCGCCGTGTCAGGCTCAGCGCCGTCCTCAAGCTGCTCGAAGACCGCGCCCGCCAACGCCAGGGCGGCGTGCGTCCCGCACCTTTGAAGTCCGGTCCAGCGCCGGTCGCGGCGCCGGTCGTAGCGGCGCCGCGACCCCATCCGCTGCCGCTGGACGAGCCGGCGCGCCTGGCCGCGGTCGAGGCCAGCGGCCTGATCGATTCGCCGCCGGAAAACGTGTTCGACCGCCTGACCTGGCTCGCCACCCAGGTAACCGAATGCCCGATCGCCCTGATCACCGTGCTGGGCGAGCAGCGCCAGTGGTTCAAGTCGCACATCGGCGTGGATTTCACCGAAACGCCGCGCGGCTGGGCCTTCTGCAACCACGCGATCGTGCAGGACGAGCCCTTGATGGTGGAAGATGCGCAAAGCGATACGCGCTTCGCCGACAACCCGCTGGTGACCGGCAGCGCGCGCATCCGCTTCTATGGCGGCGTGACGCTGCGCGATGGCGGCGGCCAGCCGCTCGGCACCCTGTGCGTGCTGGACCGCGAACCGCGGCGCCTGCGCGACCGCGAACTCAAGGCGCTGGAAGAATTGGCGACGATTGCCTCGGAAGAGCTGGCGCGCAGGACGTGAGCGGCAACATCGCGATGCGCTTGCCATCCTGACTTCGGAAACTCGGCACGGGTCCCTGCCTGCGCAAGGCGCCGTTGCGGGCAATGCCCGGAACGACGAGGTAGCGGTTCGTCAGGTCGCCTGGTGCTTCTTGACGATCGACAGGATCGTATTGCGCACTGTGCGCAACACCGTATCGGCCTTGAACGGCTTGACGATGAAGCCATGCACCCCACGCCCGAGCGCGGCCTGGATTGCCGCCGCATCGAGCGTGCCCGACACCATGAATACCAGGGTCTTGGGCAGGTTGGCGCGCAGCTGTTCGACGATGCCGCTGCCGTCCTCGACCTGCTCGCGCGCGATGCAAACGAAGTGGGGGCGGTGCTTGAGCGCGAGCGCATAGGCAAGCGCGCTGGTGTGGCCCTGGCCGGCCACCTCGTAGCCGCCGTCGGTCAGCACGGTGTTGAGCAGGCCGCGCGACACCGCGCTGGCGTCGATGATAATCGCCTTGAGCATGTGATTCCTTTCAGTGTGCGTCGTAGGCCAGCATCTTCCAGGTCACGCCCAGCCGCACGTCGATCTTCAGTTGCACCAGCTGGCGCGACAGCGCCAGGATCTCGCGCCCGGCGCGCAGGCGTTCGCCGAGCGGCGTCTTGAGGATGCCGGCGCCGGCCATGACGGCATCCAGGTCGCCGTAGGCATTCAGCAGGCGTGCCGCGGTCTTCATGCCGACCTTGTCGACCCCGGGCACGCCGTCGGTCGGATCGCCCATCAGCGCCAGCAGGTCGAGCATGCGCTCGGGCGCGACGCCGAAGCGCGCCCGCACCCAGGCATCGTCGTGCCACTCGCCCTTGAAATGATCCCATACCAGCGCGCCGTCCGCTATCAGGCAGTGCAAGTCCTTGTCGGTGGTGGCGACGATCGCCTCGCCGCGCCCTTCCGCCAGCCAGCGCGTGACGCCGGTGGCGATCACGTCGTCGGCTTCCACTTCCGGGATCGTCACCACGTGCAGGCCGACCTCGCGCAGGCGCTGGTGGAAGCCCGGCAGCGCCTCGCGCAGGTAGGACGGCATCGGCGCCCGGCCCTCGCGGTAGCGCGGGTACAGCGCATGGCGCCAGTTGTGGCCGCCGTAGTCGAAGGCGGCCAGCACATGGGTCGGCGCATGCGCCTCCAGCACGTTGCGGAACGAGGACAGCGCGTGGCGCAGCGCGATGCTGGCCTTCAGGTCCGAGTCCGGTTCCGGACTGGCCTCGTACACGCGGCGCACGATGTTCAGGCCGTCAATGGCGAGCAGCTTGGCCATGTCGGGGTGATGCTCCTTGCTTGTGACTCTATTTATTTGACGAAGTCGTACTTGCCGCCGCGTTCGAGTGCCTGGCGGTAGGCCGGGCGCGCGTGGATGCGTTCGAGGAAGGCGACCAGGTTCGGGTAGCGCCCATCCAGCCCGCCGCGCGACGCGGCCGCTTCCAGCGGGAAGCTCATCTGGATGTCGGCCGCCGAGAACTGGCTGCCGGCGAACCAGGTGCGCTTGCCCAGCTCCGCTTCCAGGTAGCCGAGGTGGCGGTCGATCTGCGGCTGCACGAAGGTGCCCAGCACCTTGCCGGCGATGCCGCGCGCGATCGGGCGCACGAAGAACGGTGCCGGACCGTTCGCCACGCGGTCGAACACCAGCTTGAGCAGCAGCGGCGGCATCATCGACCCCTCGGCATAGTGCAGGAAATACGTATACAGCAAGCGCTCGGGCGTGCCCGGCGCCGGTGCCAGGGCCGAACCTTCCGCGCCAACGCCGTAGCGTTCGGTCAGGTACTCGACGATGGCGCCCGACTCGGCCACCACGGTGTCGCCATCGCTGATCACCGGCGATTTACCCAGCGGGTGCACGGCGAGCAGCTCGGGCGGCGCCAGCATCGTCTTCGGGTCGCGCTGGTATTTTTTGATCTCGTAGGCCAGGCCGAGTTCCTCCAGCAGCCACAGGATGCGCTGGGAGCGGGAGTTGTTCAGGTGATGGACGATGATCATGGTCAATTCCTACTCGGAAAATGACGCTAGCTTAGCATTGTTGTGCAAATACCCAAAGGCATCAGCAAATCTGACAATTTATATTGTGAACAAGCAACTTTTTGTTATACTCGCCTACCTTCCCTGATAGATCGTCAATTTCAGTTCGAGCACCCTTGAGCTGCCGATAACTTGCGCCCCTACCCCCGCCATGCTCCTATCTCGACTTAACATCTCACAAAAATTGGGCCTGCTGACCCTGATCACCGGCATCGGCATCCTTGCCGTCGCCGCCGCCTTCCTGCTGTCCGAACGCCACCTGATCGAGGAAGAGCGCGGCCGCACCGTGCGCCAGGCGGTCGAAGTCGCCAGCGGCGTGGTGACGCGCTACCAGCAGCTCGCCGCCAGCGGCGCCATGCCCGAAGCCCAGGCCAAACGCGAGGCGCTGGACGCACTGCGCGGCCTGCGCTACGACGGCCAGGAGTATTTCTGGGTCAACGACATGCAGCCGCGCATGCTGATGCACCCGATCTCGCCCAAGCTGCAGGGACAGGGCCTGAGCGCCAAGGCCGATCCCAACGGCCTGCACCTGTTCGTCGCCATGGTCGACCTGGTGCGCGCCCAGGGCGGCGGCTTCCTGTCGTACATGTGGCCGAAACCGGGCAACGAGGCGCCGGTGCCCAAGCTGTCCTACGTGAAAGGCGTACCCGAGTGGGGCTGGGTGCTCGGCTCCGGCGTCTACCTGGATGCGCTGGACGCCGTGTTCTGGCCGCGCGTGTGGATGTTCTCGGGTGCGGCGCTGCTGCTGTCCGGCGTGCTGATGCTGGTCGGCCACCTGATCTCGCGCAGCATCCGCGGGCCGCTGTCGAGCGCCGTGCGCCTGGCGGGCCAGGTCGCGGCGGGCGACCTGACCACCGCGATCGAGGCGCATGGCAACGACGAAACGGCGCGCCTGCTGCGTGCGCTGCGCGACATGAACGACAGCCTGTCCGGCATCGTCGGCGAAGTCGACAACGGCATCCGCACCATCGCCAGCGCGTCCAGCCAGATCGCCAGCGGCAACCAGGACCTGTCCAGCCGTACCGAGCAGCAGGCCGGCTCGCTCGAGGAAACCGCGGCCACGCTGGAACAGCTGACCGGCGCCGTCCAGCAGAACGCCAGCAATGCACGCCATGCCAGCGGCCTGGCATCCGACGCGGCGGCAGTGGCCCAGCGCGGCGGCGCCGTGGTCGAGCAGGTGGTCGGCACCATGGACGCCATCGACGCTTCGGCGCGCCGCATTGCCGATATCATCGGCGTCATCGACGGCATCGCTTTCCAGACCAATATCCTGGCCCTGAACGCGGCGGTGGAAGCGGCGCGCGCCGGCGAGCAGGGGCGCGGCTTCGCCGTGGTGGCATCCGAGGTGCGCAGCCTGGCGCAGCGCTCGGCCACCGCGGCCAAGGAAGTGCGCACGCTGATCGACGATTCAGTGGCCAAGGTCGGCGCCGGTTCCAAGCTGGTGACCGAGGCCGGCGGCACGATGCGCGAGATCGTCGCCAGCGTCACCCGCGTCAACGACATCATCGGCGAGATCGCCAATGCCGGCGAACAGCAGCAGGCCGGCATCGCCCAGGTCAACCAGGCGATCGCCGAGATGGACAACGCGACCCAGCAGAATGCGGCGCTGGTCGAGGAAGCCGCGGCGGCGGCGGCGTCGATGAACGAACAGGCGCGCCACCTGGGCGAGGTGTTCAGCGTGTTCAAGGTGCACGGCGCCGCGGTGCAGGGCAAGCGCCCGCGCACGCTGCTGCCGGCCTGACGCTCCGGCCCGGGCGCCGCCGGCGGGGGCGGCTGACGGGGGCGATGACAGGCGCGGATTGCAGGCGATCTTCAGCTTCGGTACTATGCTTCGATGCAACTTTCAACAAGGTTGCAGCTGCCCAACCGTCCTGGAGATCCCCGATGCCGCGCCTGTTGTCCCTGTCCGCCCTTTCCCTTGCCCTGTTCACCCTCCACGGCGCCTCTGCCCAGACGGCGCCGATGGCGCCCGACATCCCCAGCGCAAAATTCTCCACGACGGTCCCGAACGCCGACTACGTCAAGCAGGAGTTCATGATCCCGATGCGCGACGGCGTCAAGCTGTACACCGTGGTCGTGATCCCCAAACAGGTAAGCGCGGGCGCGGCCAAGGCGCCGATCATGCTGACCCGCACCCCGTACAACGCGGCGCGCCGCGCCGGCCGCATGAAAAGCCCGCACATCAGCTCGATCCTGGGCGACGGCGACGACGCCTTCATCGAGAACGGCTATATCCGCGTGTTCCAGGACGTGCGCGGCAAGTACGGCTCCGAAGGCGACTACGTGATGACGCGCCCGGTGCGCGGCCCGCTCAACAACACGCAAGTCGACCACGTCACCGATGCCTACGACACCATCGACTGGCTGGTGAAGAACATCCCGCAATCGAACGGCAAGGTCGGCATGGTCGGCTCGTCGTACGAAGGGTTTACCGTGCTGATGGCGCTGGCCGAGCCGCACCCGGCGCTCAAGGCCGCGGTGCCGATGAGCCCCATGGTCGACGGCTGGCGCGGCGACGACTGGTTCCACAACGGCGCCTTCCGCAATCCGAACCTGTCGTACATCGCCAGCCAGAACGCGGCGCGCGGCGAAGGCCAGCAGATCGTCACCGGCACCTGGGACGACTACGATGCCTTCTTGCGCGCCGGCTCGACCGCCGACTTTGCGCACATGTATGGGATCGACCAGCTGAACTTCACGAAAAAACTGTTCGAGCACCCGGCCTACGACAGCTTCTGGCAGGAGCAGGCGCTCGACCGCATCCTGGCCAAGCGCCCGTTGACGGTGCCGACCATGACCGTGGTCGGACGCTGGGACCAGGAAGACATCTACGGCGCCTACGCCACCTATGCCGCGGTGGAGCCGAAGGATACGCAGAACAAGCTGAATTCGCTGGTGGTGGGGCCGTGGCGCCACAGCGGCGTGAACTACGAGGGCTCGTCGCTCGGCGCCTTGAAATTCACCGGCGACACCGCCCAGCAATTCCGGCGCGAGGTCATGCTGCCCTTCTTTAACCAGTACCTGAAGGATGGCGCGCCGGCCTTCGACACGCCGCCGGTATGGTCGTACCAGACCGGCGTCAACCGCTGGCGCCGCCTCGATGGGTGGCCGCTGGCGCAGGCGTCCACGCCGCTGTACCTCACGGCCGGCTACGGACTCAATTTCGAGAAAATGAGCGAGAAAGGTGATGCCAAGGCCGCCGCCTACGACGAATACGTGTCCGACCCGGCAAAACCGGTGCCCTTCGTGCCGCGTCCGGTGCGCATGGGCGAAGGCACGGTGTGGAAGCCGTGGCTGGTCACCGACCAGCGCTCCTATTCCGACCGCCCGGACGTGCTGACCTACGTGACCGCACCGCTCACGGCCCCGCTGCAGCTGGCCGGCCAGCCGATGGTCAACCTGTTTGCCTCGACCAGCGGCACCGACAGCGACTGGGTCGTGAAACTGATCGACGTCTACCCGGACGAAGTCGCGGCCCAGCCGGAACTGGGCGGCTACCAGCTGCCGATCGCGATGGACATCTTCCGCGGCCGCTACCGCCAGGGCCTCGACAAGCCGGCCGCGATCCCGGCCAACAAGGCCGAGCGCTACCGCTTCGCGCTGCCCAACGTCGACCACGTGTTCCTGCCGGGCCACCGCATCATGGTGCAGGTCCAGTCGAGCTGGTTCCCGCTGTACGACCGCAACCCGCAGACCTTCGTGCCGAACATCTTCCATGCCAAGCCGGGCGACTACCGCAAGGCCAACCAGCGCGTCTACCACGCGCCGGGCATGGAAAGCGCGATCGAGCTGCCGGTCGTGGCACAAGGCGCCGGCACGGCCGTGAGCGCAAGCCATTGATTCCGCTGTAGAAATCGAACATGCCGGCATGCGCTCAATTGTGGCATGCCGGCGACAATCATTTTACACAGACCGGACTTTCGTAAAAGACAAGCGTAGGCTGGCTCAGCTTATTCAAATCAATACGAGGTCCCTCATGAAGTTCCTGTTTTCCGCCGGCGTCCTGTTGCTCGGCAGCGCCCTCGCCCAGGCCCAGCCCGTCCAATGGACTTTCAGCTATACCGGTTTCTACGACCAGGAGGCCGGCGCCTTCGAATCCGGCATGGCGCTGTCCGGCACCTTTGCGGGGGACGATGCCGACGGCGACGGCCTGCTAGAGCGCGCGGAACTGCAGTCGCTGACGGTCGACGGCACGGATTACGTCGCCTGTGCCGCCGCCAGCAATGCCTATTACCGCTGCGGCGCCGACAGCTTCCTGTATTCGGCGGCAAACGGGCTGTCGTTCAGCCTCGGCGCCTGGGGCAGCGATCCGGAAGGCTGGGCCGGCGGCGGCCACCTGGTCGAGCCAGGCAACATGCGCTACGACTACGCATTCAATCCGGGCAGCATGCGCGAACACCACCTGATGTGGACCGCGGACACGCGGCTGCAGATGGCGCCGGTGGCGGCCGTGGAGACGGCCGGCGAAGTGCGCGCCGACGTGGCGCCAGTGCCGGAACCGGCCACCTGGACGATGCTGGCACTGGGCCTGGCCGGCATCGGGCTGTGGCGGCGCCGGGGCCGCGCGGCGCGGTAACGACGGACACGGTTCGTCAGCGCACCGAGCCATGTCCGCGCGCCGCCTAAGATCGCAGGATGGCAATCCACATCGGCATCTCGGGCTGGCGCTACCCACCGTGGCGCGGCGTGTTCTATCCAGCGGGCCTGGTGCAGGCGCGCGAACTGGATTACGCATCGCGCTTCGTCCCCACCATCGAGATCAACGGTTCCTTTTATTCGCTGCAGCGGCCGGCGAGCTACGCGGCTTGGTACGCGGCCACCCCGCCGGGCTTCGTGTTCGCGGTCAAGGGCAACCGTTTCATCACCCACATGCTCAAGCTGCGCGGCATCGAAACGCCGCTGGCCAACGTGCTGGCCTCGGGCCTGTTCGCGCTGCGCGAAAAACTCGGCCCGATCCTGTGGCAGTTTCCGCCGCAGCTGCGCTTCGAGCCGGACAAGATCGAATCCTTCCTGCGCATGCTCCCGCGCGACACCGGCGAGGCGCTGGCGCTGGCGCACAGGCACGACGACAAGATGCACGGCCGCGAATGGCTCGAGATCGACGCCGTGCGCCCGCTGCGCCACGCGATCGAGATCCGCCACGACAGCTTCCGCGACGACGCCTTCATCGCACTGCTGCGCACATATAACGTGGCACTGGTGGTGGCCGACAGCGCCGGCAAGTTCCCGAACGACGAAGACGTGACCGCCGACTTCATGTACATCCGGCTGCACGGCGAGCATGAGCTGTATGCGAGCGGCTACGAGGACGATTCGCTGGCGCGCTGGGCGGACAAGATCCGCTTGTGGAGCGCGGGGAAGCAGCCGCCGGACGCGCGGCTGGTCTCACAGGCGCCACCGCCGCCGGCGGCGAGCCGGGATGTGTACTGCTACTTCGACAACGACATCAAGGTGCGGGCACCGTTCGATGCGCGGCGTTTGATGGCCCTGCTGGATCTGGCGTGGCCGGAGGATCCGCCGCCACCTTGAACGTGACCGTGAACACGCTGCCGTGCCCGAGGCCGTCGCTGTGCACCGTCACCGTGCCGCCATGCAAGGTCATGATGGTGTTCACCAGGGCCAGGCCGATGCCCAGGCCGCCCTGGGCCCTGTCCGGCGACCGCTGGGCCTGCGTGAACAGGTCGAATACATGCGGTAGCAGCTGGGCGTCGATGCCGACGCCGTTGTCGCGCACGCTGACCGTCACGGCCGACGCCGCGTGCCCGACCAGCAGCGCGATGCGTCCGCCGTTCGGCGTGTATTTCGCCGCATTGTTGAGCAGGTTGACCACGACCTGCACCAGGCGATGCTGATCGCCGAGAATGCGCGCCCCGCCGGCGTCGCCTTCGACCGTCAGCGCATGGCCGCGCGCGTCGATCATGGGCCGCGACTGCTCGACGGCATTGGCCACGATCGTCATCGGGTCGAGCACGGACGTATCGAGCTGGACCAGGCCCCGGGTCACGCGCGAGACGTCCAGCAAGTCATCGACCAGCGACGTCATGTGCCGTACCTGGCGGCTGATGACGTCGCTCGCCCGGCGTACCCGTTCCTGGTTGGCCGTGCCGATCCTGAGCATGTCGGCGGCGGCGGAAATCGGCGCCAGCGGATTGCGCAGTTCGTGGGCCAGCATGGCCAGGAATTCGTCCTTGCGCCGGTCCTGCTCCTGCAGGGAACCGTAGAGCCGCGCATTCTCGAAGCCGTTCGACGCGATCGAGGCGAGCTGCACGAGGATGGCCTCGTCTTCTTCGGTGAAGTCGCCTTCGATCTTGTCCGAGGCCTGGATCAGGCCGATGTTGCGGCCGGCACGGTCGATCAGCGGGACGGCCAGCCAGCCGCGCATCGGCGGATGGGCGTGGGCATGGCTGCCGAAGCCCTTCCACGCCGGATGCGCTTCGAGCTGCGCCTGGGTCAGGCGCATGACCTGGTTGGTGCGGCACACCTCTGCATAGATGCCGCTACCGTCGGTCTTGACCGCATAGGCGCGGAACGCAGCGTATTTGTCGGATAGCGAGACCGCGGTGATGCCTTGCGCCCAGCTGTCGCTTTCGGTCAGCGACACCACCGCCTGGTGCACGTCGAGGATGTCGCGCACTTCGTCCACCAGCGCGTTGGCCATGCCGTCGCTGGCCAGTGCCGTATGCAGGGTGCGCGAGGCCTGCGCCACCTTGGCCAGCAGCGCGGCATTGCGCTTTTCGCGGTCCAGCCGCTGGACGACCTCGGCCTGCGCCATGACCTTCTCGTGGATATCGGTATTCGCGCCGATCCATTCGCGGATCGCACCGTCGGCGCCGAACAGCGGCACGCCTTTCACGGCCATCCAGCGGTAGCTGCCGTCGGGGCGGTGCACGCGGTATTCGGTCTCGAACACGGCGCGCGCGGCAACGCAGCTCGCCCACAGCGTCCTGGTCTTCTCGCGGTCGTCGGGATGTACCGCATCCAGCCACCCGAATTCCTTCCACTCCTCGTAGCTCTGGCCGGTAAAGGCGCGCCACGACGGCGAATCCTCCTCGACCCGGCCATCCGGGGTATTGGTCCAGACGATCTGCGAGGTTGCCATGACCAGCGAGCGGAAGCGTTCTTCGCGCAGGCGCAGGGCGGCTTCCTTCTCGATGCGCTCGGTGATGTCCTCGTGCATCAGCGTGACTTCGAGAATGCGCCCCGCCGGGTCCTTCACCGCATACGCCTGTGCGCTGACCCAGCGTACCGGTCCGCTGCCTTTCATCGCGGCGACGTCATAGCGGACGGCAGGCAGCCGTACCGACTCGCCGGCAAACGCACGCCGCAGCAGCGCCGCGATGCCGTTGTCGATCAGTTGCGGATCCGTGAGGACGTTGTACTCGCCGAAGACGTAATCCCAGAGCGCGCTGCCTTCGTGGATCTGCCACAGGTCCGTCCAGGCCTTGTTGACGCGCAGCGTGCGCCCATCGGGCGCCAGTATCTGGATGCTGACCGGCGCCTGTTCGAACAATTCCCGGAACCGGAGTTCGGGACTCGCCTGGTGTTCGATACTGGGCAAGGACGCGGGTGTGGAAGGCATGAAGTTCAGGAATGTTAGACGACCAGCAACATCATGTCATAGTTCCACCAACTTCGCCCGGCTTCCCATCGGACGGCGAGGCTGCCGTTCAACGCTTGACGTGCAGCTGGATGACCTTGCGGCCCTTCGCATCGGTTGCCGGCAGCGCCTCGGTCTCGCAGCTGCCGCAGGTATCGCAGCCGCTGCCGCAGCTGCCGTCCTTGTCAAGCCATTTCGCGACCCGGCCATTGCCCTGGCCGCGGTCGCGCAGCTTGTAGACCAGCTTGCGGCGCCAGGCCACCGGCAGGTATCTGCCGCCGGCGTAGAGCGCGGCGAGCAGCACGATGATGGCGACGACGAGGTACTGGACCATGATCAGCTAACGAGCGCCCGCGCGGCGTGGAAGGTGATGAACGACGCCGCATACGCCAGCGCGAACATGTAGCCCGCCATCAGGAAGGCATAGCGCGAACTGCCGGTTTCGCGGCGCACCACCGACAGGGTCGACAGGCACTGCGGCGCAAACACGTACCAGGCCAGCAGCGACAGCGCGGTCGGCAGGCTCCAGGACGCGGCGATCAACGGCGCCAGCGAGCCGGCCACGTCGTCGCCGGCGGCGGACAGCGCGTACACCGTGCCGAGCGCGCCCACGGCGACTTCGCGCGCGGCCATGCCCGGCACCAGCGCGATGCAGATCTGCCAGCCGAAGCCGATCGGCTCGAAGATCACGGCCAGCGCGCGGCCCAGCATGCCGGCGATGCTGTAATAGATCGGTGGATGGGTCGCCCCTTCCGGCGCGCCCGGGAAGCTGGACAGGAACCAGACCAGGATCATCAGCGTCAGGATGATGGTACCGACGCGCATCAGGAAGATCTTGGCGCGTTCCCACAGGCCCAGCGCGAGATTTTGCAGGTGCGGCCAGTGGTAGGCCGGCAGTTCCATCATCAGCGGATGCTGGCCCTTGGACCCGATGCTGCGCTTGAAGAACCAGGCCACCGCCATCGCGCTGACGATGCCGGCCGCGTACAGGATGAACAGCACCAGGCCCTGCAGGTTGATGCCGGCGCCCAGCTCGCGGTGCGGGATGAAGGCGGCGATGATCAGCGCATACACCGGCAGCCGTGCCGAACAGGTCATCAGCGGCGCAATCATGATCGTCACCAGGCGGTCGCGCGGGTTCTGGATGGTGCGCGCCGCCATCACGCCGGGAATCGCGCAGGCGAACGAGGACAGCAGCGGAATGAAGGCGCGTCCGGACAGCCCAACGCCGCCCATCATGCGGTCGAGCAGGAAGGCGGCGCGCGGCAGGTAGCCGCAATCCTCGAGGATCAGGATGAAGAAGAACAGGATCAGGATCTGCGGCAGGAATACCAGCACGCTGCCGGCGCCGCCGAAGATGCCCTCGACGATCAGGCTGCGCAGCGGGCCCTCGGCCATGCTGGAACCGACCCAGGCGCCGAGGCCCTCGACGCCGCTCTTGATCAGGTCCATCGGCGCCGCGGCCCAGCTGAACACGGCCTGGAATACCAGGAACATCAATGCCGCCAGGATCACCGGCCCGGCGACCGGATGCAGGACCACGCGGTCGATCGACTCGCTCAGGTTGCCGGTGTCCTTGTCGAAGCTGACGGCGGCGTCGATGATGCGGCGCACCTCGCGCTGGGTCTGCTCGACCGGGACCGCGTCGATCGCCTGCAGCGGCTGCGGCTGGACGTGGTGCTCGAACGACATCGTGTCGAGTGCCGCCAGCAGCGCCTTTTCGCCGCCGGCCTGCACCGCCACGGTTTCCACCACCGGCATGCCCAGTTCCCTGGAGAGGCGCGCGCTGTCGATCTCGATGCCGCGCTTTTTGGCGACGTCGACCATGTTCAGGGCCAGCACCATCGGCAGCCCGAGGCGCTGGATTTCCAGCACCAGGCGCAGGTTCAGGCGCAGGTTGGTGGCGTTGACGACGCAGACGACGGCGTCCGGCGCCTGTTCGCCGGCACGCAGGCCGGCCACCACGTCGCGCGTGATCGCTTCATCGGGAGTGTGGGCCGACAGGCTGTAGGCGCCGGGCAGGTCGAGCACGCGCAGCGGCTTGCCGCCGGGCAGCGTGAAATGGCCTTCCTTGCGCTCGATGGTCACGCCGGCGTAGTTCGCGACCTTTTGGCGCGAGCCGGTGAGGCGGTTGAACAGTGCGGTCTTGCCGCAGTTCGGATTACCCAGCAGGGCGATGACGGGCGTCCTGGTGGCCGCCCTGACCTGCTGTTCTACTGCTCCCATTATGTATGTTCCATTTATTCCGGCTGGATCGAGATCAGCGCTGCCTCGAAGCGGCGCAGCGCGAAGGTGGACTGGCCGACCTTGACCGCCAGCGGCCCGCCGGGCAGGCCGCCTTTCAGCATGCGGATGCGTTCACCCGGGACAAAACCGAGTTCCATCAGGCGGCGCGAGACGTCCGCACCGGAAGCGTCCGCGAGCGAACCCGGCGCGAGAGTGATCACGGTGGCGCTCTGGCCGGCCTTCAGGGCGTCGAGCGTGGTCAGGGTGGGTGCAAGAGTCATGTTTCGCTTCCAGTATGGGACGTGGCGCTGATGAGACAACTATGTGCATCATAAACCTAAATGCGAATTATTTCTATTTGCGCTTTGTCTACTTCGGTTCGTCCAGCGTTGGATATGCGTGTGCGCACAACAAAAACGCTTGCATTCGCTACCTAACTTCTGGAGAATACAAAACCGAATGAGAATGATTCGCATTATAGGTCAGACAACGCTGGCCTGCCGCGAGACTCCGAAACGGAACCGAAACCATGATCGTCTGCGTCTGCAACAACATCTCCGACCGTGAAATCCGCCAGGCCGTCGACCTCGGCCTGACCTCGATGGCCGACCTGTACCAGGAACTCGGCGTCGGCACCTGCTGCGGCAAATGCGTCAGCTATGCCCGCGAAGTGATGCACGAACACCTCGACAGCAAGACCACCGTCACCGAGCTGCGCCGCAGCCCTGCCGGCGGCATGGTGGCCTAACAGCGTCTAACAAGACCGCCAGGGCAAGGGATGCGGCCTGCCGACGCAGCGTCGAAGGCAGTACGCTAGTACGGCGACGATGCTACGCCGCCATGGAGGTCTTGTTAGGCGCTGCAATATTGCATCGCACATATCGATGCTTATTCCGTCCGGGTTGCGCCGGTCTTGATACTATGTGATATCCATAGCAGCCAAGCCGCGAGTCTTATGCCTGTTATCCCGTTCCGCTCACCAAGAACGCCTTTCAAGGTCGAGCCCCCGCCAGCACCCACGCGCCGCGCCATCGTCCTCAAGTGGCTGCGCAAGATGCACGGCTGGATCGGCCTCTGGGGTGCCGTGCTCGGCCTGCTGTTCGGCGGCACCGGCATCCTCCTCAACCACCGCGCCGTACTGAAGATTCCCGCCGCCCAGGTCCAGGAAAGCACGGTGCAGGTGCCGCTGCCCACGCCGGCACCGGCCAACCCGCAGGCGCTGGCCGCCTGGCTGAAATCGGCGCTCAAGCTCGAACCGGATGCCCGCCGCGTGCTGGCCGAACCGGCGCGTCCGGTGGCCTGGGGCGACCAATCCGTGGTGCAGCCGCCACGCTGGAGCGCCAGCTTCGCGTCGCCGTCCGGCAACGTGCAGGCCGAGTACTGGGTCGGCAACAGTTACGTGACCCTGAGGCGCAGCGACAACAACGTCTTCGCCACCCTCACCAACCTGCACAAGGGCGTCGGCATGGGGATCGGCTGGATCCTGCTGGTCGACACGCTGGCCGGCTCGATCATCCTGCTGTCGCTGTCGGGCGTGGTGCTGTGGGCCCTGACCAACCGCCGGCGCACGATCGGCGTGGCGATCGGGGCGGTGTCGCTGCTGGCGGCCGGCAGCCTGGCGCTGACGGCGCTGTAAACACCGGTCCAAAAGCCGCGCCCGGTTTGCTATGATGCTGCCATCACTTACCGTAAAGGCACTCCATGAAGGGCGATCCCAACATCATCCGGCTGCTGAACGCGCAGCTGACCAACGAGCTGACCGCAGTCAACCAGTACTTCCTGCATGCGCGCATGTACAAGCACTGGGGTTTCACCAAGCTCGGCAAGAAGGAATACGACGAATCGATCGGCGAAATGAAACACGCCGACCGCCTGATCGACCGCATCCTGATGCTCGACGGCCTGCCCAACCTGCAGGCGCTGCACAAGCTCTTGATCGGCGAATCGACCCAGGAAATGCTGGAATGCGACCTCAAGCTGGAGCGGGCGGCGCAGATCACGGTCAAGGAAGGCATCGCCGCCGCCGAGGTCGCGCATGACTACGTGTCGCGCGACCTGCTGCTGGATATCCTCGCGGATACCGAAGAGCATATCGAGTGGCTGGAGACGCAGCTGGACCTGATCGTCAAGGTCGGGATTCAGAATTATCTGCAGTCGCAGATCGGCGAAGTGTAAGACTTTTAGCTGGCCTAAAGACCGTCGCCCCTGCGCAGGCAGGGGCGACGTTTTTACGCTGCCGGAGCAACAAGCTGCGCGGCTGCGCGGCTACGCGGCGCTCACGCCACCCGCCAGCCAGCGCCGCGCCCACTTGTCATAGAAACCCATATCCTGCGGCACCGCTCCGGTCACCGCGCAGATCGCCCCGGCGAACTCGTTCGCCCGCGCCAGCGTCAGTTCCAACGGCCAGCCGCGCGCCCGTCCCAGCAGGAAAATCGCCGAGAAGGCATCGCCCGCCCCCACCGTATCGATGACGTAGGGCGGCACCGGGTTGTCGCGGTTGGCGACCAGGCTGCCGTCGCTGCCGAAATAGACCGAGCCGCGGTGGCCCAGGGTCACGATCAGCGCTTCCAGTGAAAACCGGTCCATCAGGGCGCGGCAGGCCGCGTGCACTTCCTCGGTCGACATCGGGGTATCGTCCGGCGCGATCTGGAAATACCACTGGAACAGCGCCTGCAGTTCTTCCTCGTTGACCTTGACGATGTCGGCCGCCTGCAGCGCGGCGCCGACGACCGCTTCGTCGACCTGGCCGGGAAACAGGTTGAGGTCGAGGAAGCGCTTGGCCTGCGGCGCGGCCGCCAGCACCGCCGCCAGTGCCTGGCGCGAGCGCTCGCCGCGCTGGGCCAGGGTACCGAAGTAGACGATGTCCGGCGCCATGCCGGCCACGGTCGCGGCCACGGCGGCGGCCGCCGTCTCGGGGTCGATGAAATCGTAGGCCTGGCGCGGCAGGAGGACGCTGCGCGCAGACGGTCCCATCCGCGCCGCCGTGCGCTCGACGGCGACCCGGCCGGTCTCTTCCATCGTATCGACCTGCAGCCCGGTTTCCGGCATGACGAAGCGTTCGAACTCCGCACGCACGGCTGCGCCGTTGCGGTCGTCGCCGATGCGCGTGATCAGCAGCGGCGGCGCCATGAAGGCCGCCAGGTGGCGCGCCAGGTTGAACGGGGCGCCCCCCAGCTTCGCGGCGTCCGTGCCATCCTCAACCAGCACCTCGCCGAACACTATCGCCATCCCGCTCCAAGTCCGCATACACGTCTTCCGTTCGCTCGATTGCACCGCCGGCATTGTAGCGCACCAGCCGGACCGCCATGGCGGCGCAGACCAGCAGCACACCCGCCAGGCGGATCACGTTTTCGGGATTCCCGCCCAGCCAGCTGTGATAGTACAACGGCAGCGTGAAGATCTGGATGATCATCGGGATCACGATGAACATGTTGAAGATGCCCATGTAGACGCCGGTGCGTTCCGGCGGCAGGCTGGACGCCAGGATCACGTAGGGGTTGCCCATGATGCTGGCCCACGCCAGGCCGATGCCGACCATCGGCACCAGCAGCAGCACCGGTGTATGGATGTGCGGGATCGCCAGCATGCCAACGCCGGCCAGCGCCAGGCACACGGCGTGCACGACGTGCGGGCCATGGCGGCGCGCGAACGGCACCAGCGCAAACGCGGCCAGGAAGGCGACGAAGTTGTAGAACGCGCCGATCTGGCCGTTCAGCAGGCCGGCGTCGCGGAAGCCCGGGGAAGCGGCATCGCTGGTACCGAACAGCGTGCGCGCCAGCGACAGCGTGATGAACTGCCAGTAGCAGAACATCGCGTACCACTGGAACAGCTTGACCAGCGCCAGCTGCTTCATCGTGGGCGGCATGTCGCGTAGCGCCGCGCCGATCTCGGCCAGCGTATGGCGCCAGCCGGCCGGCGCAGCGCGCAGCGCCGCCAGCGTCTCGGCCGGCAACGGGTCCTCGGGCGTCGTGCGCACCGACCACAGGACCGACAGCAGCGAACAGACGGCGCCGATGAGGAAGGCGGCCACGACGACCTGCGGAATGTTACTGCCGTTGACGGCGTCCTTGTTCATGCCGAGCCACACCAGCAGCGAGGGCGTCAGGTAGGCCAGCGTCTGTCCCAGTCCGGTGAAGGCGCTCTGCGTCAGGAAGCCGAGCGAATGCTGGCTGGCCGGCAGCTTGTCGCTGACGTAGGCGCGGTAGGGTTCCATGGTGACGTTGTTGGCCGAGTCGAGGATCCACAGCAGGCTGGCCGCCATCCACAGCGTCGGGCTGTACGGCATCAGGAGCAGGCCGATGCTGCACAGGATGGCGCCGATCAGGAAATACGGGGTGCGGCGCCCCCAGCGGCTGACGGTGCGGTCGCTCATGGCGCCGATCAGCGGCTGCACCAGCAGGCCGGTGACGGGGCCGGCCAGCCACAGGTAGGGCAGGCTCGCCTCGTCGGCGCCGAGATACTTGTAGATCGGGCTCATGCTGCTCTGTTGCAGCCCGAAGCTGAACTGGATGCCGAAGAATCCGATATTCATGTTGACGATCTGCCAGAACGTCATGCGCGGCTTAAGCGGGGACATCGGTTCTCCTCAGGCGTGGAACCAGCGTTCGATGAAAGGACGATAGAAGCCCGTGTCGGCCGGCACCGCGCCGACGATGCCGCAGACGGCACCGGCGAATTCGTTGGCGCGTGCCAGCGTGAGGTCGAGCGACCACCCGCATGCCCGGCCCAGCAGGAACACGGCGGAAAAGGCGTCGCCGGCACCCACCGTGTCCGCCAGTTGCGGCGGCCGCACCGGCAAGGGTGTGACATGGTAAGCGCCGTCGGCGCCGAAATACACGGCGCCGCGCGGTCCCAGCGTCACGATCAGGCCGGTCAGCTTGAACACGCGCAGCAGGATCGCGCACGCGCGGCGCACCTCGGCACTGCCCATGTCGTCGGTACGCAGGCGCGTGTGCGTGTACCAGCCGAACAAATCCAGCAACTCCTCTTCGTTGACCTTGACGATGTCGGCCGCGTGCAGCGATGCGAACACGCAGCGTTCGGTCACATGCCCGGCGCGCACGTTGAGGTCCAGGTAGTGGCAGGCGGTTTCCGCCGCCAGCAGCCCGGTCAAGGCGAGGCGCGACTGCGGCTCACGCTGGGCCAGGGTGCCGAAATACAGCGTCCCGGGGGCGGCCGCGGCCAGGGCGGCGATGGCCGGTCCCGCTTCGATCGCATCGTAGGCCTGGTGCGGCAGGATCGTGAACCGATGGTCGCCGCCCTTGCCGTCCGTGCAGCGTTCGACGCGCACGACGCCGGTCGGCAGCGCGCCATCCACCTGCAGCCCGGCCGTGGACAGGCCGAAGCGCGCGAACTCGGCGCGCATGCGGGCGCCGTTCTCGTCCTGTCCGATGCGGGTCAGCATCAAGGCCTCCTGGCCCAGCGCCGCCAGGTGGCGTGCCACATTGAAGGGGGCGCCGCCCAGGACCTGGCGGTCGCCGAAATCGTCGACCAGCGCCTCGCCGAACACGGCGATCGCGGCCTGCTTCGGATGTGTCATCTTGCTTCCTCCATGGTGTCGCCCAGGTGCCGGCCACTGCGCCGGTCCAGCCAGGCCTGGTCCCAGGGTGCCAGCGCCAGCGTGCCGGCGCCGCCGAGCGCGTGCAGGTCGACCACCAGCGTGCGCGCCGAAAAATTGAACAGAACCAGGACATGCTCGCCGCGCGCCAGCGCCAGCAGCGCCGGGTCGGCAGCGTCCAGCGCCGTGCACGGCACGCCCGCGGCCAGGTCCGGCAGTTGGCGGCGCAGACGGATCAAGCGGCGCAGGCCGGCGTGAGCGCGCCCGGTCGGGCTGGCCGGGTCGTGGCGCTGCGCCGCGCGCGCCTCGTCGAACGGCGCGCGCTGGATCCAGCGGCTGTCGTGCGCACGCGCCGGGTCGTCGCGGTAAGCGTGGTCGTTCGGCATGGCCAGTTCGTCGCCCATGTACAGGACCGGCAGGCCGCCGAAGCACAGCGCCAGGCCATGCACGAGCAGCAGGCGGCGCAGCGCGAGTTCGATGGCCTGCTCCGACGTCGCCGCCCCCAGGCCGCACAGGGCGGCCGCCGTGCCGTTGGTGGCGAGACCGCCCTGGAATCCGACGCCGTCGGCGTAGCCGGCGCCGTCGTTATAGAAGTGCGCGACCGCGGCCAGGCGATCCAGACTGCCCGCCTCGGCCAGCAGGTGCTTCCAGCCGATGTCGTCATGGCAGCGCACGTAGGTCAGCCAGCTTGCGCCCGGCGGCAGCGGCGGCGTGGCGGCGGCCACCGCGCGCACCAGGCCCGCATCCTGCTCGGCCAGCGCGGCCCAGCCGGCCGTCATCAGGGTACTGTGGTAGGCCAGCTGGCACTCGGGCGCGTCGGCGCTGCCGAAATAGCCGGGCAGCTCGCGCGTCGGCACGATCGCCTCGGCCTTCAGCAGCACGCCGGGGGCGGCGATGTCGACCAGGGCACGCAGCGCCTGCAGCAGCAGGTGGGCCTCGGGCTGGTTCATGCAGTCGGTGCCGAGACGCTTCCACAGGAAGGCGGTGGAATCGAGGCGAAACACTTCGATGCCGCGGTTGGCCAGGCGCAGCATGGCCGTCGCCACCGCCGCGAACACCGCCGGGTTGGCGTAGTTCAGGTCCCACTGGAACGGATAGAAGGTGCTCCACACCCAGCCGCCCATGGCCGGCACTTGGGTGAAGTTGCCGGGCGCCGCCTCCGGGAACACCTGGCCCAGGGTACGCTCGTAGGCCTCGGCCGCGTCGCGGTCCAGCACATGGAAAAAGGCACGCAGGTCGGGGTCGCCGGCGGCTGCGCCCTGCGCCCACGGATGATCGTCCGCCACATGGTTCAGGATCATGTCGGCACACAGGCTGATCCCCGCCTCGCGCAGCCCTGCGGTCAGGTCTTCGAGGTCGGCCATGCTGCCCAGGCGCGGGTCGACTTCGTCGAAACTGGCGACCGCGAAGCCGCCGTCGCTCTCGCCGGCGCGCGGGCGCAGGAACGGCAGCAGGTGCAGATAGGTCACCCCCAGTTCGCGCAGGTGCGGGATACGCGCCGCCACGCCGCGCAGGCTGCCGCCGAAACGGTCGGCGTAGGCACTGTAGCCGAGCATGTCCGGGGAACAAAACCAGTCCGGACGGTCTTCGCGGTGGACGTCGAGCGCCTGCAGCGTGGCCGGCCGCGCCGCCATCAGTTGCCCGACCTCGGCCATCAGGTCGTCGAACCAGGCGGCGTGGCCGGGCAGATGGCCGTACAGCCGCTGCAGGCGGTCGCAGAGCACGGCCTGGCGGCGCGCGAAACGCCCCTCCGCAGCGGCGTGCCGGTGCGCGGGTAATGCGTCGAGCAGTCGACGCAAGGAAGTGGACATCATCAAGGATCTCGAAAAAATCGGTAGGAACGGGACACGCCGGGGGCCAGGGGTGCCGGCCCCCCTGGCCCCCTGTATATACATCAGAAATACATCAGAACGCGTACTTGACGCTGGCCTTCACGGCACGGCCCATGATTGAACGCGCGGCGTGGCCGTCGCTCTCGATCTCGGTGTAGCCGATCCGGTTGAACAGGTTGTTGGCGCTCAGCGCCAGCTGCACCTTCGGGGTCAGCTGGTAGTTGAGGAAAGCGTGCACCACGGTGTAGCCGGGCAGGACCAGGGTGTTGGCGTCGTCGCCCCAGCTCTTGCCGGTGCCGACGACGGCCAGGCCGAAGCTGGCCGGACCGAGGTCATAGCCCGGTGTCAGCTGGTACACGGTGCGTGCCTGGCGCCGCGGCGTGTGGCCGATGACGGCTTCGCCGCCGGGCGCCGTGGCCGTGATCTCGGCGTCGGTCAGGGTCAGGCCGCCGTTGACGTGGAAGTCGCCGGCGCGCCAGGCCGCTTCCAGTTCCACGCCTTTGGCGTCGTAGCTGTTGGCGGTCGACAGCTGGGTCGTGGCCTCGTAGTTGGTTTCGCGGGTGCGGGCGCGGAACAGCGTCACGAAGGTGCTCAGGCCGCCGCTGCGCCATTTCACGCCGCCTTCCAGCTGCTTGACGGTATTGATGCTGACCGGTGCGCTGCCGTCCAGCGGCGCGCCGAACAGGATACGGTCGGCATTGAAGGCGACGCCTTCGCTGGTGCGCGCGAACAGCGCCAGCGCGGGGGTGACGCGCCAGTTGCCGCCCACCGAATAAGAGGTGTGGCCGATGTCGTAGTCGACGCGCTGCGCGGTGGCGGGCACGTAGGCCGCGGCGCCGGTGGCGATGTTCGCGCTGCCGCCGGCGTGCTGGCGGTCGCGGCGCACGCTGGCGTCGAGGTTGACGGCGCCCTGCTCCCAGCCGATGTTGGCGTAGGGCGAATTGGTCCTGTAGTCGACGTCGACGGCGCGCGAGCAGCAGGCGCCGAAGGCCGGGCCGACATAGCCGGGGGTCGTGCTGGCCGTGCGCAGCAGGGCCGGCTGGTCGCCGCTGGCCTGCATCAGGTACTGGTTGAAGTTCCAGGTCAGGCCCAGCTTTTGCATCGAACTGTACCAGCCGGCGGTCAGGTTCAGCTTGGCGCCGCCGTCGATGCGGAAGGTCTTGGTCAGGCGCGCGTCGTTGAGGGTATTGCCCGCGTCGTCGATCGAGGTGTTGAAGACCACGGCATTGAATGCCCGGCCGTTGTAGGCCTGGCCGGTGCGCGGGCCGGTGGCGAAGGTGTAGCTGCCGACCGTGCCGCTGTCGGCCGGGAACACGCCGATGAAGCGGCCGCTGTTGTTGGCCTTGCGGAAGCGGTCGGTCACGGTCCAGCCGTTGCCGAGGTCGAACGATCCCTCCAGGCCGAGCGCATTGCTCTTGACCGACAGTCCCTCGTTGACGTCGCTCGCGACCTGGCCGTTGCCCTTGGTCAGGGACAGGTCCTTGACCCAGTACGGCGAATAGAAGGATGCATTGCGCGGGTCGATGCCGGCGATCTCGGCGATATGGCCGTTGCTGACCGTGACCGGCACCGGCAGCGCCGTCGGGCTGCGGTCGTCGAGGTGCTTGAGCGAGACGCGCACGTAGCCGCCATCGAACTCGTGGGTGAAATTGGCGCGCAGCTGGCCGCCGCGCTCCTGCTTGACGCCGGTGTCGCGGATGCCCTCGCCATAGCGATAGAAGCCGCCGACGAAGAAGCGGTCGCGGTTCGAGAGCGGCGCGCCGTAGTTGAAATCGACGCGGGTGCTGTCGTAGTCCAGGCCACGCGACAGGCCGATGCTGCCGCCCGCTTCCTTGCCGTCCCTGGCGATGAAATTGATGATGCCGCCGGGCGAGTTGGTCGCCAGGGTCGAGGCCGAGCCGCCGCGCACGACCTCGACATGGTCGAGGGTGCCGTCGAGCTTGACGAAGCTGTCGGGGGTGGTGAAGTTGATGTCGCCGAACTGCAGCACCGGCAGTCCGTCTTCCTGGATCTGCACGTAGCGTGCGCCGCCGGCAGAGATCGGCACGCCGCGCACGGTGATGTTGGCATTGCCTTCGCCGCCCGAGGATTCCGAACGCACGCCGGGGATCGCGCGCAGCACGTCCGCGGCGCTGGTCGGGGCCAGGTTCTGGATCGCATCGGCTTCCAGCGTGCTGACCGAGACGCTCGACCTCATCTTGCTCGATCCGAGCGGCGTCCCGGTCACGACGATGCGCTCCATCTTCAGGCCATCAGTCGCCTGCGCAGCGGCTGGAACGGTTTCCTGGGCATGCGCTGCACCCAGGTGCAGCAAGGCCAGCGCCACGGCGTGTGCCGTGTGCTTCATTCGAACTTCCATGTCTCCTCCGGTTTTATTAGGTCGCCATTCGGCGTTATCGGCGCCGCATCGGCACGCAGCCATTATTTCCTGAAATTTAGTTTATTGCAATCGATTGCAATCATGTTGCGAAAACGACTCACCTGGTCACTACGCGGGCAAATCGCCGCAGGGACGCAACATATCGCCGGCAGCTTGCAAACGTTTTCAATTAAAAATGCAGCATGGGTAGCCGCGACCGCAGCGATGGCAGTTCAGGCGCTGGTGCGGACGATCAGTTCGGTCGGCAGCAGGACCGAAGGAGCGGGTTTGCCGTCGAGGCAGGAGAGCAGCGCGTCCACCAGGGCGCGTGCGGCGACGTCGCGCGGCTGGCGCACCGTCGTCAGGGGCGGATGAAAATAGCCGGCAAGTTCGATATCGTCGTAGCCGACCACGGCCACGTCGGACGGCACCTCCCGGCCCTGCGCGCGCAGGCCGTGGATGGCGCGCATGGCAAGCAGGTCGCTGGCGGCGAACAGCGCGTCATAAACGGCGCCACGGCGCGCCAGTTCCTCGACCGCCTGTCCACCGCTCTCGGGCAGGAAGGAAGCGGCGACATGCAGTTGCGGGTCCGGTTCGAGGCCATGCGCGGCCAGCGCGGCCGCGTAGCCGCGGTGGCGCAGCGCCACCTCGGGCAGCGTGATGTCGCCGAGGAAGGCGATACGGCGCCGGCCTTGCGCCAGCAGGCGTTCGGTCGCCAGGCGGCCACCGGCGACGTTGTCGCCGCCGACCGTGGTGTACAGCTGCTGCGGCAACTGGGCGCCCCAGACCACGAACGGCACGCCGCGCGCGGCGATCCGGTTGAGCTCTTCATGATGGCGGCCCTGGCCGATCAGGACCACGCCGCTGACACGGCCGGCGTCGAACGGCGCGGCCGCCGCGTCGACCTGGTCGGCATCGACGCGCGAGACCAGGATGTCGAAGCCCTGCTCGCTGAACGCATCGGCCAGGTTGCCTAGCATCGACAGGAAGAACGGATCGGACAGTTGCTGGCGGGTCGCCTGCTCGATCGGAATGACGACGGCCACGGTGCGGTTCTGCTGCAGCCGCAGGTTTTGCGCACCGATGTTGATCACGTAGTTCAGCGAGCGCGCCAAATCGAGGATGCGATCGCGCGTCTCCTGGTTGACCAGGGGACTCTGGTTCAGCGCACGCGAGACGGTCGACGTCGACACGCCGGCCAGGCGTGCGATGTCGGCCATTTGCAAGCGCCGGGACGTCGACGTCGACATGGCGTGCTCAGCGCGGAACGGTATCCTTGAACGACGCGCGTTCGGACAGCTTGTCGAACAGGCGCGCCAGGTTCGGATAGTCGCCGCGCCAGTCGATCTCGGGGAAGCGCAGCGACAGCCAGCCCAGCACGCAGCCGACGGCGACGTCGGCCAGCGTGTAGTGGATGCCCATGCAGAACGGCTGCTCGCCCAGGTTCTCGGACATGACGCGCAGGCCGTTGCGGACCTTGCCCTGCTGGCGGTCGATCCAGGCCTGGCTCTGCAGCTCGGGCGGGCGCTGGGTGCGTTCCAGGTAGGCCAGCACGGCGGCGTCGCCGACGCCGTCGGCCAGCGCTTCCCAGACCTTGACGTTGGCGCGGTCGCGGCTGTTGGCTGGCAGCAGCTTGCAGACCGGGGTCAGGGTGTCGAGGTATTCGGCGATCACGCGCGAATCGTACATGGCGCTGCCCTCTTCCATGACGAGGCAGGGCACCTTGCCGAGCGGGTTGGAGGCCGAGATTTTCGTATCCTGCGACCACACGTTTTCGAGCTCGAACACGTAGTCGAGCTTCTTCTCTGCCAACACGACGCGCACCTTGCGCACATAGGGACTGGTGACAGAACCGATGAGTTTCATAAATGCTCAGATTAGGGAAGTGGCAGACAGTATAGAGCATCGGGCTTACCCCGGTCGAGCGGACGGCATCTCCTTGCAACGCCTGCCAAAATGCGACTTGACAAACGCGCCCCGGTGGTAAAATCGCGGTCTTTGCCATCTAAGCGCCGCCTCGGGCGCCTGCCTGCCATGACCACTACCGCACCCTACTCCACCCTGTCGGCCCTGTCCCCGCTGGACGGCCGCTACGCCGCCAAGACCGACAAGCTGCGCCCGATCCTGTCGGAGGCCGGCTTCATGCACCACCGCGTGAAGGTGGAGATCGCCTGGCTGCAGGCGCTGGCCCAGGCCGGCTTCGCCGAACTGAAGCCGTTTTCGCCCGAAGCCATTGCGCTGCTGGACAAGCTGGCCGCCGACTTCTCGGAAGCCGACGCCGCCCGCATCAAGGAAATCGAAGCGGTCACCAACCACGACGTCAAGGCGGTCGAGTACTGGCTGAAGGAACAAGTCAAGGATGTGCCGGAACTGGTCGCGGCCAGCGAATTCATCCACTTTGCCTGCACCTCGGAAGACATCAACAATACCTCGCACGGCATGATGCTGAAAGCGGCGCGCGACGGCGTGATCCTGCCGTCGCTGCAAGCCCTGATCGCCAAGCTCACCGAGATCGCGCACGTCAACGCCGACCTGCCGATGCTGTCGCGCACCCACGGCCAGACCGCCAGCCCGACCACCCTCGGCAAGGAATTCGCCAACGTGGTCGCGCGCCTGCAGCGCGCCGTCAAGCGCATCGCCGACGTCGAGATCCTCGGCAAGATGAACGGCGCGGTCGGCAACTACAATGCCCACCTGTCGGCGTACCCGGGCTTCGACTGGCCGGCCTTCTCGAAGAACGTGATCGAGCAGCGCCTCGGCTTGACGTTCAATCCGTACACCATCCAGATCGAACCGCACGACTACATGGCCGAGATGTTCGACGCGATCGCGCGCACGAATACGATCCTGCTCGACCTGAACCGCGACATCTGGACCTATGTCTCGCTGGGCTACTTCAAGCAGAAGCTGAAGGCCGGCGAGATCGGCTCGTCGACCATGCCCCATAAAGTCAACCCGATCGACTTCGAGAACTCGGAAGGCAACCTCGGCCTGGCGAATGCGATGCTGCGCCACATGGCGGATAAACTGCCGGTCTCGCGCATGCAGCGCGACCTGACCGACTCCACGGTCCTGCGCAACATCGGCGTCGGCTTCGGCTACGCGCTGCTGGCCTACGACAGCTGCCTGCGCGGCCTGAACAAGCTGGAAGTGAACCCGCAGCGCCTGGCGGCCGACCTGGACGCCAACTGGGAAGTGCTGGCCGAGCCGGTGCAGACCGTGATGCGCCGCTACGGCATCGAAAACCCCTACGAACAGCTGAAGGAACTCACGCGCGGCAAGGGCATCACCCGCGAGGCGCTGCAGGAATTCATTAACGGACTGGCGCTGCCGCAGGAAGCCAAGGACCTGATGCTGGGGATGACGCCGGCGAACTACATCGGCCTGGCGGCGCAGCTGGCCAAGGCGATTTAAGCGTTAATTTAAGCACGTCGCCCCTGCGCAGGCAGGGGCGACGGCTTTAGGTAACGTATTCCTTATACCTTACCTCTGCCCTACCTCTGCCACACCAGCTTGATCCCCACCGTCCGCGGCACCTCCGTCCTGATCGGCACCGACCCATACTCGGCATGCCCGCCATTCAGGTTGGTCCCGATTACCGACACTTCCACCCCCGGCGCAATCCGCCAGCCGAAGCGCGCGTCGAGCGCGGTATAGGCATCGACCGCTGGCCGCGTCGCGCCAACGTGGCGCAGCGCCACTTCCAGCTCGCGTGCGGCGTCGATGGTCCAGCTCGAGCGCAGCTGCGCCGTATAGGCCGGATCGAAGCCGGCGGCCAGCGTGCTGGCCGTGTCGCGGCTGCCCGGCTTCAGGCTGAACGCCTCGTGCAGCGCGGTGGCGCCGGCCGACAGGCGCCAGTTGTCGCTGAGCTGCAGGCTGCCCCAGGCTTCGATGCCGTGCGAGTGCCCCTGCATGCCGTTACCGAACATGATCTGGCTGCCGTCTGCCGACAGCTCCTGCGTGCGCAGGTGGTCGTACAGGTTGCGGAAGGCAGTCACCGACCACGCCATGGCGCGGCCGGCCTGGCCGCGGTAGCCGAGCTCGAACACGCGCGCGACTTCGGCGCGTATCTGGCTGCCGCCGGCCAGCAGGTAGGGCGGCACGCCGGGAACGTAGGTGTCGGCGTCCAGGCGCGACGGCGCGCGCACGGTGCGCGAGGCGCCGGCCCAGAACGAGTGCAGCGGCGTCGCATGCCAGGACAGGCGCAGCGTCGGCAGGAACTCGGCGCCGGTGTAAGGGTTGCGCTCGTAGCGCGCGCCCGCGGTCAGGCGCAGGTCCCCGCGCAGCGCGATCTCGTCCTGGGCGAACAGGCTGGCCCAGGCCTGGCGGTCTTCGGCGGGCAAAAAGGCGACGAAGCGGCTGTTGTCGACATGGTCGCGGTCGTAGCGGTATTCGCCGCCCCAGACGATCGTGTGCGCGCCGAGCGGCGCCAACGCATGCTGGAACTGGATGTCGGCGATGTCGACCGAGTCGGTGAAGGTCGGCCGCACCTTGCGGTAGCGGGTGTCGTAATACGCCTGCACGGCCACGCTGGCGCCGTCGTCGAGCGCACGCTCCCAGCGTCCGCTCAGGTTGGCGCCGTGGGTGTCGATGTCGCCCAGGCCCATCCCCGCCCCGGGCGCCGCGATCACGCCGGGTGCCGGCTGGCCCTGGCGCCCGCGCCAGGCATTGGCGATCACATCCCAGCGGTCGGCGCCGCGGCGCCAGTCGGCGCGCAGGCCGACCTGGCCCTGGGTCCAGTCGTCGTCGAGCCGCCCACCGGCGGCCAGTTCGCCGTGGCCGATGCCGAACACCTTGCCGTAGACACGCCAGTTGCGCGGACCGCTGCCGCTGTCGCTGCCGCCGCCGTGGCGGAAGGCCAGCTGGGCGCCGTCCTCGTCAGCGCGCAGCATGGCCAGGTCGCCGCGGGTGTCGCGCGCGGCGCGGGTGGTGATATTGATCACGCCGTTGACCGCATTCACGCCCCACAGCGTACCGCCCGGCCCGCTGATGACCTCGATGCGCTCGATGTCTTCCAGCATCACGTCCGGCTCGTCCCAGAACACGCCCGAGAACAGCGGCGAATACACCGAGCGGCCATCGATCATGACCAGCAGCTTGTTGGCTGGACTGTTGCCGGTGCCGTTCATGCCGCGCGCCGCAATGAAATAGTTGGCATTGCTGCTGCGCGCCACCTGCAGGTTGGGCGCCAGGCGCAATACCTCCGGCAAGCTGCGCGCGCCCGAGCGGCGGATGTCATCAGCCGTGATCAAGAATACCGAGGCCGGCGCCTCCTGCAGGCGTTCGGGCCGGCGCGACACCGAGGTGATGTCGATGTTCGCCAGTTCTTCGATCGACAGGTCGGCGAAGTCGGCGGGCGAACGCGGCTTGCCGCCGTCATCGGCGGTCTGGGCGTGCGCAGTAGGCAACGCGAGTGCCGCCAGCACCACAGCGATCGAGGGAACAAACCTGCTCATGCGTAATTTAGAGAAACGATCATGTCCAACAATTATCTTTTATAAATTTGGTGCGTCAACATTTTACCTTCCCCGGTCCGGCGTCTTTAACATGAACGCAACATATCGTGTACTGGTGGCCTGACAGCATGCGAGGCAGCAGCGATTGTCCCACTGACTGAACAATGTTATCCGTTCATCTGTCTTCCAAGCAAAAGATGGAACGGTTACAGTCTCGCTATCGGCAATGAGTCAGCGCAGCAATATTGTTTGATAAGATCTGTGCCGATCCGTATTGACGACCATTCACCGGGACCCATCATGCAGCGCTACACCACGACCGCTATTGCGCTTCACTGGCTGATCGCCGTGCTGATCATCGGCGCGTTCACGCTGGGCCTGGTCATGACCGACATCCCCGGTCTTACCCCGACCAAGCTGCGCTATTATTCGTGGCACAAATGGGCGGGCGTGACCGTCATGCTGCTGGCAGTGCTGCGCCTGTTGTGGCGCCTGCGGCACCGCCCACCGGCGCTGCCGGCGTCGATGCCGGCCTGGCAGCGCGGCGCGGCGCATGGCCTGCACCATCTGCTGTACGTGTTCATTTTTGCCGTGCCGCTGTCCGGCTATTTTTATTCGCTGGCGGCGGGCGTCCCGGTCGTCTGGTTCGGCCTGGTCAAGCTGCCGGTGTTCATCGCCAAGGACCCGGCGCTGGCCGCGACGCTGAAGGGCGTCCACTACTGGATCAATATGACGATGGCCGCGCTGGTCGCCCTGCACGTGCTGGCCGCGCTGAAGCATGCCGTCGTCGACCGCGACGGTACCCTGCGCCGCATGCTGCCCGGCCGTTCAACCTGAGGAGATACCATGACACTTCGCGCCACCCTTGCCGCCGTATTTGCCGTGACCACGCTGGCGGCCGCCGCCGCCCCACTGAAAACCGACGTCGCACGCAGCAGCGTCTCGGCCGTATTCAAGCAGATGGATGCGGCGGTCGAATCGAAATTCACGCGTTTCAACGCCCAGATCGATTACGATGCCGCACACCCGGACAAGGCCAGCGCGCGGGTCGACATCGATACCGCCAGCCTCGACATCGGCTCGCCCGAGTACAACAAGGAAATCGCCAAGAAGGAGTGGTTCAATTCGGCCCAGTTCCCGAAAGCCAGCTTCGTGTCGACGGCCATCAAGCCGGCCGCCGCGGGCAAGCTCAACGTCAGCGGCAAGCTGACCATCAAGGGCCGTACCCAGGACGTCAGTTTCCCGCTCAGCGTGAAACCGGAAGGCGGCAGGCAGGTCTTCGAAGGCCAGCTGCCGATCAAGCGCCTCGCCTTCAATATCGGCGAAGGCGAATGGAAGGACACCGGCATCGTCGCCGATGAAGTCGTGATCAAGTTCCGCGTAGCAGCTGCACAATAAGCGGCGCAGTACTCAGCAATACTCATTCAACCAAGAGGAAAACACATGAAAATCAAGCACATCGCCCTGGCCCTGCTGGCCGCCGCCAGCACCACCGCTGCCTTCGCCGCCGACACCTACAAAGTCGACCCGACCCACACCTACCCGAGCTTCGAAGCCGACCACTTCGGCGGCCTGTCGGTCTGGCGCGGCAAGTTCAACAAGACCGAAGGCAACATCGTCTACGACAAGGCTGCCAAGAGCGGCACCATCGACATCACCATCGACACCAACAGCATCGACTTCGGCAACGACGCGCTGAACGCGCACGCCAAGAAGGACGAACTGTTCGACACCACCAAGTTCCCGACCGCGACCTACAAGGGCAAGCTGGTGTTCAAGGGCGACGCCCCGGCCACCGTCGACGGCCAGCTGACGCTGCACGGCGTGACCAAGCCGGTCACCCTGACCGTCAACAAGTTCAAGTGCATGATCAACCCGATGACCAAGAAGGAAGTCTGCGGCGCCGACGCCTCGGGCAGCTTCAAGCGCAGCGATTTCGGCGTGAGCTACGGCGAAGCCTACGGCTTCAACATGGACGTCAAGCTGGCGATCCAGGTGGAAGCGGTCAAGCAGTAATCGTCCGCGCTCAGTGAGCGTTCGCGCTTGGTAAGCGTTCGCGCTTATTAATCGTTCGCGCTTGGTAAGCGTTAGCGCTTCGCGCACAAAAAAAGCCCCGGGGCCTTGCGGTCCCGGGGCTTTTTCGTAGGTAGAAGCGTGGACGGCGTAGCCGTTCACGCTACCTCATCAATCAGATGCCGTTGTGATTGGAATCACCCGGAATCGCGCGCTCGACCTTTTCCCAGGCCGCGCGGCTGGCCGACTTGGCTTGCGGCCAGGTCAGGCGCGAGTTGCCCTTCACGCGATCCCACTCGCCGGCGAAGTGCGGCTCGGCCGTGTCGTAGTCGGGGAAGCGGCGCGCGTTGTTGTAGCCCAGTGCGTAGGCCGGCGCATAGTCGTCGTAGGTGTAGCCCGGGGTGTAGCCGGACGCGGTCTGGTAGTTGTTGCGCCAGTAAGCGTCTTCCTCGGTCGGGTTGACCAGGTGGCCGGCGCCCTTGCCGAGCATGCCGCCGGCGATGCCGCCGATAGCCGCGCCGGCTGCCATGCCGATCGGGCCGCCCACTGCGCCGATGGCCGCGCCGGCTGCAGCGCCGCCGCCGGTGCCGACGCCGCCGGCCAGGTTGTGCTCATGCAGCTCGTCGCCCGCTTTCGGGTTCACGACTTCGCCCGCGCCCTTGCCGGCCATGCCGCCGGCGATGCCGCCGATGGCGGCACCGGCCACGGCACCGATCGGGCCGCCCACGGCGCCGATCGAGGCGCCCGCGATGGCACCGGCACCGGCACCGGTACCCTGGGCCAGGTTGTGTTCATTCAGGCGGTCGTCCGACTTCGGGTTCACGACTTCGCCCGCACCGCGGCCGGCTGCACCGCCGGCCAGGCCGCCGATCGCGGCACCTGCCGCCATGCCGATCGGGCCGCCGATGGCGCCGGCTGCCGCACCGATGGCTGCGCCGCTGCCCGCGCCGACACCTTTGGCCAGGTGGTGCTCGCCCAGGTCGTCGCCGGCCTTCGGATTGATGACTTCACCGGCACCCTTGCCGGCCAGGCCGCCGGCGATGCCGCCGATGGCCGCACCGGCCACGGTGCCGATCGGACCGGCAGCCGAGCCGATCGCTGCGCCGGTGGCGGCGCCTGCCAGCGCGCCGACGCCGGTGCCGATCACGTGCGAACCGCCGTTATCGGTGAACGAACGCTGGATGTGCTCGACGTCGTCATCCGAGCGCGGGGTCACGCCCATCAGGATGCCGCCCTTGTTGATGCCTTCTTCATAGTGCTTGACGCGTTCTTCCGGGATGCCGGCACCGATCAGCGCGCCGATCAGGCCACCGGTGATGCCGCCGGCGCCGGCGCCGGCCAGGGCTGCTGCCAGCGGACCGGCAACCACCAGGCCTGCACCCGGGATCACCAGGCTGGTGCCGATTGCGGCCACGCCGGCCAGCACGGCGCCGATGGTGCCGCCGATACCGGCACCGGCAGCGGCGCCTTCGGCGGCCTTGCTGCCCAGTTCGGTTTCGGTATCGCCGAAGTGGGTTTCACGGGTGCTGTCGGACATCATCAGGTTGACGTCATCCTTGCCGTAGCCGCGGGAAGACAGCGAGCTGTAGGCACGTTCTGCGCTGGCACGGTCCGGGAACAGGCCGGTCACCATACGGTTTTGTTTGGTCTGATCGTTGCTGTCGAAGATGCTCATGATGAAGTCCTTTCAAAGGTTGCGGTATGAGTCCGCTGCATGTTGTATTGGGCACTGCTAGTGACGCCACGATATGCCTGCACAACAGTAGCGCTCTGTTCGTTCACGCACTCTATTCAGATATTCGACATGCAACCCGACCAGGCTCTTGAGAAAGCCTTTTAAGAACGCACATCCGGTTTGCGCGTCTAACGTTCGTTGCCGCACCGACCTCGTGGTGTTCCCATCATTAGACTTTGCTCATGGCCTCAGCAATCAATTGGCCTGAAGTATGTTTTCCACTTTGAGGAGGAATCGTCATGTTGTTCATTATCTGGATCGTCGTTGGTGGTATTCTCGGCTGGCTCGCCAGCATGGTCATGAAAACGGACGCTGAACAAGGCATGATTCTTAATGTCGTGGTCGGTATCGTCGGCGCCTTCCTGGGCGGCTGGCTGCTTTCGCCGCTGTTCGGCTCGGGCACCATCAATTCCGATGACTTCAGCGTATCCTCGCTGCTGGTCTCGTTCCTGGGCGCAGTCATCCTGCTGGCCATCGTGAACCTGCTGCGTCGCGGCCGCGCTCGCTAATCGCATGCAGCACCCCTGAAAACCAACGCTCACCCGGCGTTGGTTTTTTTACGTCTACACCCCATACATTTATGCGCGTCAAGAGACCCATCGTATCCCTGATTTCCATCGTGGCCACCCTCGTCGTGGGGCTGCTCGTGCTGAATTTCATGCCGAGCGAAAAGAAGATCGATACCCAGCTGACGCGCGAGTACGACACCAACGATCCCCAGTTCCGGCGCTCGCTCGGCGTGCTGCTGGGACCGCCCATCATCGAGGGCAACAAGGCCGAAGTGCTGCTCAACGGCGACCAGATCTTCCCCGCCATGCTGAAGGCGATCCGCGAAGCCCAGCACTCGATCAATTTCGAAACCTATATCTACTGGTCCGGCAGCATCGGCAAGGAATTCACCGATGCCCTGGCCGAACGCGCGCGCGCCGGCGTGAAAGTGCACGTGCTGCTCGACTGGATCGGCAGCATCAAGGTCGACGAAGCCTCGGTGGAAGAAATGCGCAAGGCCGGCGTGGAACTGCACCGCTACCACAAGCCGGTCTGGTGGAAGCTGACGCGCCTGAACAACCGCACCCACCGTAAGCTCCTGATCACCGACGGCCGCATCGGCTTTACCGGCGGCGTCGGCATCGCCGACAAGTGGCGCGGCAATGGCCAGGACGAGGATCATTGGCGCGATACCCATTTCCGCGTCGAAGGCCCGGTGGTCGGGCAGATGCAGGCCGTGTTCGGCGACAACTGGACCAAGGCCACCGGCGTCGTGCTCGACGGCCCGGATTACTACCCGGCGCTGCCGCCGCAGGGTTCGATGGCGGCCCAGATGTTTTCCAGCTCGCCCACCGGCGGCAGCGAAAGCATGCACCTGATGTACCTGATGGCGATCACCGCCGCGCGCCACACGATCCACCTGTCGAACGCCTATTTCGTGCCGGACGACCTGACCGTGCAGGCGCTGGTCGCCGCCGCCAGGCGCGGGGTCGAGGTGCGCATCATCACGCCCGGAAAAATCATCGATTCCGACGTCGTGCGCGCCGCCTCGCGCGAGCGTTGGGGCGACTTGCTGAAGGCCGGCGTCAAGATTGCCGAGTACCAGCCGACCATGTATCACGTGAAATCGCTGACCGTCGATTCGCTGTTGGTGTCGGTCGGCTCGACCAACTTCGATAACCGTTCGTTCAGCCTGAACGACGAGGCCAACCTGAACGTGCTGGACGCCGACTTCGCCAAGCAGCAGGAAGCCGTGTTCGACGACGACTGGAAACGCGCGCGCCCGGTCACGCTGCAGCAATGGGAGAACCGTCCGTGGACCGACAAGCTGTCCGGCGAAATCGCCGCACTGGTCGGCGCGCAGCTCTAGGAAGCTAGGGGTCAGAGCCCGGTGTTGATTTTTGGGGCTCTGACCCCGGTGTTCAGCTCCGGTATTCCTGCCCCGGTATCAAACCAAGGTAGCCCCATAAAATTCACAAAAATTAACGGTTGACGTTCGTCCATCGCTTTATGGATACTGTGCCGGCTCTTTCCGAGCCAAAAGATCACATCCCATAAGACACGGACGCCATGAAAAAATCGCTTCTTTCGCTTGCCATCCTCACCAGCTTCGCCGCACAAGCGGACGAAGGCATGTGGATGCCGCAGCAGCTGCCACAAGTAGCCAAGCAACTCAAAGCCGCCGGCCTGAAACTCGATCCGGCGACCCTGACCAAACTAACCGAATTCCCGATGGGCGCGGTGGTGAGCCTGGGCGGCTGCTCGGCGTCCTTCGTTTCGCCCCAAGGCCTGGTCATCACCAACCACCACTGCGTGTACAACAGCGTCGCCGTCAACTCGACGCCGCAGCGCGACCTGCTGGCCAATGGCTTCCTGGCGAAGACCCTGGCCGAAGAACTGCCGGCCGCACCGGGCAGCCGCATCTTCGTGACCGAGGCGGTCGAGAACGTGAGCAACCGCATCGTCACCGCGGACGTCGCGAAGTTGACCGGCAAGGCGCGCGTGGAAGCGATGGAAAAGAACCAGAAGGCGCTGGTGGCCGAGTGCGAGAAGGACGCCGGCTACCGCTGCACCGTGGCCAGCTTCTACGGCGGCCTCGAGTTCTACCGCATCAAGCAATTGGAAATCCGCGACGTGCGCCTGGTGCACGCGCCGCCGTCGGGCGTCGGCAAATTCGGCGGCGACACCGACAATTGGATGTGGCCGCGCCACACCGGCGACTACGGCTTCTACCGTGCCTACGTCAGCAAGGACGGCAAGGCCGCCGACTTCTCGAAAGACAACGTCCCCTACCAGCCGAAGCACGTGCTGAAGATCGCCAAGGAAGGCGTCAAGGAAGGCGATTTCATCATGGCGCTGGGCTACCCGGGCCGCACCAACCGCCACCGCCTGCCGTCGGAAGTGGCGTTCACCTTCGACTGGAACTACCCGGCCTTCGTGAAGGCGTCGGGCGAGACCCTGGCCGTGATCGACCGCGAAACCAAGAACGACGCCGCCGCCCGGCTGAGATACGCGGGCCAGGTCGCCAGCGTCAACAATTACTATAAAAACCGCAAGGGCATGATCGCCAGCTACGAAGGCAGCGACATCCTGGCGCGCAAGACGGCCGAACACAACGCGCTGAAAGCCTGGGTCAATGGCAACGCCGCGCGCAAGGCCGAATTCGGCGCCGACATCGACGCCGTCGAAAAGCTGATCGCCGAGCGCGATGCCGCGACCAAGCGCGATTTCTTCCTGAGCTACTCGACCCCGCGCTTCCTGAACGCGGCACGCACCCTGTACCGCCTGGCCAACGAGCGCACCAAGGCGGATGCCGAGCGCAAGTCGGGCTACCAGGAGCGCGACCTGCCGCGCCTGAATGCCGCCATCAGCGGCCAGGACCGGACCTACGTCGAGCCCGTCGACAAGGCGCTGGTGCTGAACTTCCTGAAACAATACAACGCGCAGCCGGCGGGTGAGCACAACGTCGCCTTCGACAACGCGCTCGGTATCAAACCAGGCATGGATGACGCCGCACTGAAGGCCGCGCTGGACAAGATCTACGCCGGTTCGCAGCTGCAGAACAAGGACGTGCGCACCGCGTGGCTGAGCAAGTCGCCGGCTGAGTTCCAGGCCAGCAACGACAGCTTCATCAAGGCCGCCGTCGCCCTGTACGACGCCGACCGCAAGGAAGAAGCGCAAGAGGAAGAACTCGGCGGTAATATCCAGAAAGCCTATGCGAGCTACATGAAGGCGAAAATTGCCTATATGAACAGCAAAGGCCAGGCCGTCTATCCTGACGCCAACTCGACCCTGCGCGTCACCTTCGGCAACATCAAGGGCCGCGAGTATGGCGCCGACGGCACCGGTGCCTGGACCGCGTTCACCACCGTCAAAGGCGTGGTCGCCAAGCACACCGGCGAAGGCGAGTTCAACGCCCCGGAAAAGCAGCTGGCTGCGATCCGCGCCAAGGACTTCGGCCGCTACGCCGATCCCACACTGAAGACCGTGCCGGTCGACTACCTGGCGACGCTGGACATCACCGGCGGTAACTCGGGGTCGGCGGCGCTGAATGCGCGCGGCGAACTGATCGGCCTGGCTTTCGACGGCACCCTGGATTCGATCATTTCGGACTGGGATTTCAACAAGGCGGCCACCCGCGATATCCAGGTCGATATCCGTTACATCCTGTGGAACATGGAGAAGGTCGACCATGCCGATAACCTGCTGAAGGAAATGCATGCGCTGTAATTGAACACTTTCGTTGTACTATCGAGAAAGCCACGTTCCGCAAGGACGTGGCTTTTTTAGTGCAGGTTTTACGATCAGGACGTATATGGCGAATGCAGGACCGTTTTTGACTTACTGGCAGTCTGGCTACGAAGGTGCCGACCATATCAACCATGACGGCTTGCGGCTGGACATGAACAATGCCAACGGCCACCAGCAGCGCGCCCTGGAGGATTACCGGCTCCTGAAACAGTTCGGCATCCGTACGGTCCGCGAATCGATCGGATGGCGCCTGGTCGAACAGGATGGCCGCTTCGATTTTTCCATCATCGAAGCCCGGGTGCAGGCGGCGAAGGAACTGGGCCTGCAGATCTGCTGGACCCTGCTGCACTATGGCTGGCCCGAAGACCTGGATGTCTATGGCGATCAATTCGTGCCGCGCTTCGTACGCTATTGCCGCGCGGCGGCCGCGTTCCTGAAGCCTTTCGGCGGTCCGGCCCCGGTGTTCTCGCCGGTGAACGAAATTTCGTTCACCAGCTGGGGCATGTCGGTGGGCATGTTCCGCCACTCGAACATGGCATACGAGCACGCCAGGCGCGACGCCAAGCGGCAATTGGTGAAGGCGGCCATCGCCGGCTGCGACGCCATCTGGGACATCATCCCGGGCGCGCGCATGCTGCATTGCGATCCGCTGGTGCACATCATCGCCCACGACAACGATCCTGCCTCCCACCTGCACGCCGAGGCCATGCGCGAATCGCAGTTCGAAGCCTTCGACATGCTGGCCGGGCGCCGCGATCCGGAACTCGGCGGCGCGCCACGCTATCTGGATCTGATGGGCGTAAATTACTACGATACGAATCAGTGGGAAGCCGCCACCGGCCACCGGCTGTGGTGGCATCTCGACGATGCGCGCCGCAAGCCGCTGTACCAGATGCTGGTGGAAGTGCATGAACGGTATGGCCGCCCCCTGCTGCTCGCGGAAACCGGCCATGTCGGCAGTGGCCGCGGCATCTGGATACGCGAAGTCGCCGAACAGGCCATGATGGCGCGCCACCGTGGCGCCGACATTGCCGGGATTTGCCTGTACCCGGGCATCGACCGGCCGGACTGGGCGAACCCGGATCACTGGCATCACAGCGGCATGTGGGACGTGGTGGCGCAACCGGACGACCCTCAGGCGCGCGTCCTGGCGCCGGCCTACGCGCAGGGATTACGGCAGGCGCAAGCGCTGACCGAACGCTTTTCGGATGCAGCGGCGATGCCCACCATCGTGGTGTTGTCGCACCTGCGCTGGCATGGCGCGAACACGCGTCCGCGCCAGATACTCGGCAATATCGCCCGCCATTACAACATCGTCTATATCGAGGAACCGGTTGCCGGCGCCGCCATCGACTACACGGAGATCAGCCATCCGGCGCCGCAGGTTACCGTCTACCGGCACCATACGTCCGGTACCGGCGAGCTCTCGTGGGCCCTGGCCCAGCCCTTCGTGCTCGACTTGGTCAACGAGAACGCGCATCCCATCGTCTGGCTGACGACGCCGATGGCGCTGCCGCTGGCGACAGCGCTGGACCCGAGCCTGGTCGTGTACGACGCCATGACCGATCCGGCCGCGTCGGGCAATCCCGCGCAGCATTGGCCGGAGCGCGAAGCGGCGGTGCTGGCCGCCGCCGACCTGGTGTTCACCGGCAGTCCAAGCCTGCGCGACACCAAGGCCAGGCACCATCGGCACGTCCATTATTTCGCCAACAGCGTCGACACGGTCCATTTCGAGCCGGCGCTGGACCGCAGCAACGGCCACCCCTTGCAGGCGGCGATCGGCGGCCCGCGCCTGGGCTTCTACGGCACGATCGACGAGCATATCGATGGCAAGCTGATTGCCGCCGTCGCGGATGCGCATCCGGAATGGCAGATCGTGCTGGTCGGTCCCATCGCGCAGGGTACCGAAGCCAGCCTGCCGCAACGCGCCAACATCCATTATCCGGGACCGCAGAGCTACCAGGCCTGGCCGCAGTTCCTGGTCGGATGGGATGTCTGCCTGATGCCCTACCTGACGGATCCCTCGCAGCCGCCGGCCAATCCGGCCAATGTTCTGGAATACATGGCAGCCGAACGGCCCGTGGTCAGCACGGCGATCCGCGACATGGGGGCGCTGTATGGCGACGTCGTCGCGGTGGCCCGCGATGAACAGGCATTCATCGCCGCCTGCGAGGCTGCGCTCGCATTGTCACGGGCGGAGCGCGACGCCCTGGCGCACAAGATGCGCGCGCTTGTCAGGCGGACGTCATGGATCGCCATGGCGGACGAGATGCATGCCCTGATCGCCTTGACACAACAGCGCTCCTCCATGGCCGGCATGGCTGCGTAGGGCCGCCCTGCCGCGGCATGGCGCGGCAGGGCGCGGTGCAGCGCGCAGGCATGCGGACGCGTTCCGGCGCAGGACTTCCCATATACTGGATATCGTCATTCAATACGCTTATCGATGGACCTACCAGACAATCGATTCCCGCCATGTCCGAACCTTCCCTGCCGAACGCCCAGGCAACGCCGTCATGCGACGCTGTCGCAGGCGGCCCGATCGACGCCGGCGCCGAGGCATGCTTCGACCGCATCACGCGGCTCGCGGCCCAGGCACTCGGCATGCCGAGTGCCCTGTTTGCGCTTGTCGACGCTGACGGGCACCGGCTGCAGTCCTGTTTCGCCGAGACGCTGACGGCGGCCTTGCCGCCTGCAGGCGTTTTTGCCGATGCCGTCGGCCCGGACGGGGTCACGGTGGTGGCGCCGGCGGTACTGGACGGCCTTGGCATACGGTTTTGTGCGGGGGTGCCGGTCCATGGCCCGGATGGCGAGCGGGTCGGCACCTTGTGCGTGCTCGACGTCCAGCCGCGCGCACTCGGCGACGGCGGGCGCGCCATGCTGGCGGACTTCGCCGTCTTGCTGGAGCGAGAACTGGCAGCCGCCGCGCTGCGCCAGCAGGCCGCCAGGCAGCAGGACAAGGAAACCGCAGCGCGCGCCTTGTTCGACCACCTGCCCGAAGGCGTGATGATGCTCGATGAGACCGGCGTGATCCTGGCCTGCAACGCGGTCGCCGAAGCCATGTACGCAGCGACGAAGAATGGCCTGATCGGCCGCAACTCGAACGACTTCGTGGGCGAGGATCCGGCCAGGTTGCGGGAATCGCTGAAGGCAGGAAAGACCGACCAGTTGCAGGCGATCGCGCGCCGCGTCGACGGCAGCGTATTCCCGGCCGAATTTTCGATCAAGCTGCTGCATGCATCCGGCGCCTACCGCTATGCACTGGCCGTGCGCGATATTTCGGCGCGCAGGGCGGAAGAACGGAAAGCCCAAGCCGCCGAGGCACGCCGCCGCAAGTATTTCGTGACGGCCACGCATGAATTGCGCACGCCCATGGCCAGCGTGCTCGGCTTTTCGGAACTGCTTCTCAAGCACGACTTCGAGCACGACGAACGCATCGAGATCATCCGGATCGTTCATCGCCAGGCGACCCGGCTGGTGACGTTGATCAACGAAATGCTCGACCTGGCCCGTATCGACGGCGGCGGCAAGGAAGAATTCGATATCCGCCCGCAGGACGCTGCCGCGATGCTCGAACAAACCCTGAGCGGCCTGGACGGCCTGCACGTATCCAGCCGTATCCGCACATCGGTCGCACCCGCCCTGCCCCAGGTGCGCGCGGACAGTGTGAAGCTGCAGCAGGCACTGACCAATATCCTCAGCAATGCCATCAAATACTCGGCAGCGGACAGCGCCATCCAGGTCGATGTATTCGAGACCGACGCCGACGCCGGACCGATGGTCGGCTTTCGCGTGACCGACCGGGGCATCGGCATGACGGCCGAACAGCAAGCCCGGATCTTCGAGCCCTTCTATCGCGCCCGCACCGACCAGGAAACGGCCGGCACGGGCCTGGGCATGACGATATTCAAGGAGATCGTCGACTTGCATGGGGGCGTGGTCAGGATCGATTCCAGTCCCGGCGCCGGCACCGCGGTCCTGCTCCTGCTGCCGGCCGTGGCCGCAGCGCATTGAACTGCGCCGCCGCGCCCGCGTCAGGCGCGATTACCCGTGCAGACCTGCCGGATCTGCGCCACCACCCGCTGCGCACGGGCAGACAACGGCCATTCGGCCCGGTGAATCAGCCATAACTGGTCGACGACGGATGCCTCGCCGGCGACGACGCGGATCGCTTCCTGGCGCGCAAACGCCAGCCGCGCATGACGCGGCAACACCGTAAAACCCAGGCCGCGCGCCACCGGTTCCAGGATCAGGCCGATCTGGTTGATGAAGCCATGGACCGGCAGCGTCCGCACGCCCGGGTTGCCGGGAAACCAGCGGCTGAGCAGGCGCGTGGCCATCGCCTGGCCGTCGGGGTGGCCGATGAAGCCCAGGCGCGATAAATCGTCCCAGCCGGCCACCTGCGCGCCGGCCGGCACGATCAGCTCCAGCGGCTCTTCCAGGAAGGGTTCGAACGCCAGCCGCGGATCGTCGGGTTTCAGGGTCACCAGGCCCAGCTCGTAGCTGCTCTGCAGCACGGCGTCGCGCGCTTCCGGGTCGGGCGCGAAGCGGTGCCGGATCACCAGTCCCGGATGCGCCTGCTGCAGGTCGAGCAGGATCGGATACAGCGCCAGGCCGATGCTGCCCGGCGTGATCAGGCTGACTTCGCCGGCATCGGCCTCGGCATCGCTCAGGCGGGCATGCAGCTGGCGTTCGGCCCCCTCCAGCTGGGCGCAGTAGTCGAGCAGCGCCCGGCCCGCCGGCGTCAGCTCGACCTGGCGCGGACGGCGGATCAGCAGCTGGCCGAGCGCTTCCTCGAGGTGGGCGACGTGCTGGCTCACCGCGGCCTGGGTGAACGAGAGACGTTCGGCCGCGCGCGTAAAACTGCCGGTGTCGACGAGTGCAGTGAAGCTGCGCAGCCATTGTGGATTCAGCATAAGCAGATTTTATGGAATCGATTAACTGGCATTAGTTTACATTATCGGCAGCGAGCACTAGGCTATCAGGATCGAACACGCCGCCGGATTGCGCTTTTTGGCCCTCGCCAGCAAGCTCGGCACAATCCTCTTATACTTACCGGCCCGCCGCGGCGCAGACCGCGGCTTGACCTGTAATACTCCATACGAAAGCAAAGTTACCTTCCATGTCAGCCCTGTTTACCCCGTTTAAGCTCAAAGACGTCACCCTCCGCAACCGTATCGCCGTCCCGCCGATGTGCCAGTACTCCGCCAACGACGGCTTCGTCAGCGAATGGCACCAGGTCCACTACGCCGGCATCGCGCGCGGCGGCGCCGGCCTGGTGATCGTCGAGGCGACTGCCGTGTCGCCGGAAGGCCGCATCACCCCGGGTTGTGCCGGCCTCTGGAACGACGCCCAAGTCGAAGGCATGGCCAACATCGCCACCCGTATCAAGGCCGCCGGCGCCGTTCCCGGCATCCAGATCGGCCACGCCGGCCGCAAGGCCAGCGCCAACCGTCCGTGGGAAGGCGACGACCACATCCCGTCGGAAGACGCGTACGGCTGGGACACCATTGCCCCGTCGGCGATCGCCTACGGCCACGGCCTGCCGAAAGTCCCGAAAGAGATGACGCTGGACGACATCGCCCGCGTGAAAGCCGACTTCGTGGCCGCCGCCAAGCGCGCGCTGGACGCCGGTTTCGAATGGCTGGAACTGCACTTCGCCCACGGCTACCTGGGCCAGAGCTTCTTCTCGAAGCACTCGAACCAGCGCACCGACCAGTACGGCGGCGATTTCGCCGGCCGCAGCCGTTTCCTGCTCGAGACCCTGGAAGCCGTGCGTGAAGTGTGGCCGCAGAACCTGCCGCTGACCGCCCGTTTCGGCGTCCTCGAATACGACGGCAACGACGAAGAAACCCTGGCCGAATCGATCGAACTGGTGCGCCAGATGCGCGAGCGCGGCCTGGACATGCTGAGCGTCAGCGTCGGCTTCACCATCGCCGAGACCAACATCCCCTGGGGTCCGGCCTTCCTGGGCGACATCGCCAAGCGCGTGCGCAACGAAGCCGGCCTGCCGGTGGCATCGGCCTGGGGCTTCGACGGCCCGCAGCTGGCGGAAGACGCAGTCAAAGGCGAGCAGCTGGACCTGGTGATGGTCGGCCGCGCCCACCTGGCCGATCCGCACTACCCGCTGCAGGCCGCCAAGGAACTGGGCGTGGACAAGCCGACCTGGGTCCTGCCGGCGCCGTACGCGCACTGGCTGGAACGCTACCGCATGGCCCGCTGATCCGGCGATCGCTTAAGGGGCGACGGCGCGGCCGTTCACCAGCGGCTCGCCGCGGTCGCCCGGCCGGAACGGCGCCGCCAGCGGGTCCATCGGCTCGATGTTCCCGGCGCCGTCGAAGGTCATCCGTGCCAGCGCCGTCTGGCGCTGGTAGCCGCCGCCCTGCGGCAGCGCGTGGTGGTGGTAGGCCACGTACCAGCGGTCGGTGCCCGGCACATTCACCACGCTGTGGTGGGCGGTGCCCACCGCGGCGCCATGCTTCTGCAGCACGATGAAGTTGTTGTCGGGCGAACGCACCGGCCCGAGCGGCGAATCGGCCACGCCCCAGCCGACCCGGTAATCCGGACTCCTGGCATCGTCGATCGACCACATGAAGTAGTACTTTCCCCCACGCTTGAACACCACGATCCCCTCGCGGAACTGGTGCAGCGGGATGCCGGCCGGCGGCCCGTCCAGCGTCACCATGTCGGGCTTCAGCTTGACCACATTCGCGATCCTGCCGTTGCCGTAATAAAGGTAAGCCTGGCCATCGTCGTCGATGAACGGATACGGATCGATGGTATTGGTCTGCACCCCGCTGCCCTTCTCGATCAGCGGCGCACCGAGCGCGTCCTTGAACGGACCGAGCGGACCAGGTGCCGTCGCCACGCCGATGCGCTGGCCCGCGCAAAAGTAAAAATAGTATTGTCCGTTGCGCGCGATCGCATCCGGCGCCCAGGCTTCGACCTTGGCCCACTTCAGGTCGTGGGCCACGTCCAGCACCATCCCTTCCTTCTTCCAGTCGACCAGGTTCTTCGAACTCCACACCGAAAAGTCGGTGGTCTGCCAGTGCGGCTTGTCCGAGGTCGGGTACACATAATAGGTGTCGCCGAATACGCGGATCGACGGATCGGCCGTGAACCCGTCCAGGATCGGCGGCGGCACCGGCTGCGGCGTGACCGGTTTACCGTCCGCCTGCGCCGTCTCCAGATTCTTTGCCAGCCAGGGCGGCACCCACAGGATGGTGCCGTGGCGCTGGCCCTGCACCACTTTTACTTCGGAAGAGACGTCGGTCCAGCGCTTCCAGTCGGCGGTCTCGTAAACGCCGTAATGGCCGGCCGAGTAAAAATCGACGAACAGGCGGGTCGTGTCGCCCTGGCGCAGCAGCGTCGGTCCTTCGGCGCGCTGGCCCTGCACCAGCGGCTGCGGCATCAAGGTGTACGGCCCCAGCACCTTGTCGGCCACCGCCCAGCGCAGCGCGCCCCAGATCTTCTGCTGCTGCCGGTCGCCTTCCTTGAACACGGCGATCCATTGCTTGCCGACCTTGTTCAGCGTGGTGTCGATGTGGTCGAAGCCGGGGTCGAGCAGCAGCTGCGGCTTGCTGAAGTTCTGGAAATCGCGAGTGGTGACGTAATAGGTGCGGTGGTTCATGCGCTGGTTCGACGCCGTCTGCGGGAAGCGCCCCTCGATGTCGGACGACCACGTGATCACGTACTGGCCGCCGGCGTCGTCGTACACGGTTTCCGGCGCCCAGGCCGTCTTCGTGCCCGGCACGTCCTCGAACAGCGGCAGGTATGTTTGTTCGGACCAGTTGACCAGGTCGGTGGACGACGCGTAGCCGATGCCCTTGTCCTTCCAGCCGGTGGTCCAGACCAGGCGGAAGATGCCGTCCGGGCCGCGCAGCAGGTGCGGGTCGCGCATCAAGCCGCTGCCGACGCCGGGCTTCAGGAAGATGCGGTCGAGGTCACGCCAGGTCTTGCCGTCGTCGCTGACGGCCAGGTGCAGGCCGTCGCCGCTGCCGCGGAACGAGGTCATCAGCCAGGCGTCGGCCTGCCATTTAGGGCGGGCCGGCGGCGGCTTGGCCGTGGTCGAGGCGTTGGGTGGAATGGGCTGGGCGCAAGCCGCGCCGGACAGGCACAGCACGGGCACGGCGAGCGCCGTCAGGAACTGCAACAAGCTGGGCATGCTTCCTCCACGTGGATGGCGGAAGCATTATAGAAGCGGGACATGGGGCTGAGGGACCGCAAGGGCGATCGCTCAGCCGGTTGATCAATGCGTCAGCTCGCCCTGGGACGCGGCGCTCCGGTTCATGCGGCTGTGGTGGATGCCGTAGCCGAAATAGGTCAGGATCGCCACCGTCATCCAGATGCCGAACACGGTATAGGTCACGCCCGACAGGCCATGCACCAGGTACAGGCAGGCCGCAATGGAAAGGCCCGGCACCAGGTAAGGGCCGAAGGGCACGCGGAACCCTTTACGGCCGGTCTCGCCCTGCTTGTGGCGGATCACCGGCACCGCGATCGACACCACCATGAAGGCGACCAGCGTGCCCATGCTCACCATGTCCCACAGGAAGGTGGCGTCGACCAGGCCGGCGACGATGCCGACGATGCAGCTGACGATCAGCGTGTTCGACACCGGCGACTGGGTGCGCGGGTTGACCTTCTGGAAGGTCTTCGGAATCAGGCCGTCCTTGGCGATCGCGTACAGGATGCGCGTCTGGCCGTAGATTGTCACCAGGGTCACCGAGAACACCGAGATCACGGCGCCGCCCGACAGCACCAGCGCCGGCCAGGCCTTGCCGGTCACGTTCTGCAGGATCACGGCGAGGCCCGCTTCCTGGCCGGCGAACAGGTGGGCTGGCTGGGCGCCCATCGCGGCCACCGCTACCAGCATGTAGAACACGGTGACGACGATCAGTGCCGCCAGGATGCCGAGCGGGACGTCGCGCGTCGGATTGCGGGTTTCCTCGCCGGCGGTGGCGATGGTATCGATGCCGATGAAGGAAAAGAACACGGTGCCCGCCGCCGCCGTCACGCCGGCCATGCCGCCCGGGCCGTGGTCGCCGGCGCTGGCGTAGAACGGGTGGAAGTTGTTGATGTCGAAGCCGGTCAGCGCGATCGCCGAGAAGAACACCAGGATCGCCAGCTTGATCACGACCATGATCGCATTCGTGGTCGCCGATTCCTTGGTACCGCGCACGAGCAATGTGCAGCACAGCATTACCAGCAGGATCGGCGGCAGGTTGACATGGCCGGCGTGGAATTCGATGCCGTTCTTGCCGGAGACGATCATCGGCGAACGCAGTGTGGCCGGGATATCCCAGCCGATCGCATTGTGCAGGAAGTTGTTCAGGTAGTCGGACCAGCCGATGGCGGTCGCGCTGGCCGCCAGCCCGTACTCGAGCAACAGGCAGGCCGCCACCACGAAGGCGGCGAACTCGCCCACCGTGGCATAGGCGAACGAGTAGGACGAGCCGGAGGCCGGCACGCGGTTGGCCAGTTCGGCGTAGCACAGCGCGGTCAGGCCGGCCGTGATCGCCGCAAACAGGAACGACAGGATGACCGCCGGGCCGGCTTTCGGCACCGCCTCGACCATCGTGAAGAAAATGCCGGTGCCGATGGTGGCGCCGACGCCGATCATGGTCAGCGGGAACAAGCCGAGGCTGCGGCCCAGACCGCCACCGTGGCCAGCGGCGCCGTCGTCCGCCCGTTCGGCTGATTTGGTTCGTAACAGCTTCTGGGCCAATGTCTGCTTCACGGCGTGTCCTCTGGTCGCACTAATATATCTAGACAAGTTGACGTGTACGTCAACGCAAAGTCGCGATTATATGGCTATCTGCGATGCAAGAAAAAAATAGTTTCGGCAAATGTGCATTTGTAATGCAGGTTATGTAGAATCGAGCCGTTTCCAACGAGTCCATCACGATGCGCCTGACACGATTTTCCGATATTGGCTTGCGCGTGCTGGTCTACCTGGAGCGCGCGGAAGACGCCGCCATCGCCCGCACCCAGCCGGTGACGGTGGCCGAGATCGCGACCCAGTTTGCGATCCCGCACAACCACCTCGTGAAAGTGGTTGCCGAGCTGGCAAAGATCGGCTGGGTCAAATCGACACGTGGACGCAACGGCGGCCTGCGCCTGGCGGCCGACCCGGACACGCTGACCGTCGGCCAGGTATTGCGCAAGCTCGAAGGCGACGAGAACGACCTGGCCGACTGCGAAGGCACGGATTGCGCGCTGAAGATGGATTGCCAGCTGCGCGGCATGCTGCGCGCCGGGATGCGCGCCTTCTACGAGGCGATGGACCGCTACACGCTGTCCCAGGTCACGTCCGGCTCGACCGGCGAGCAGGTGATCCGGATGCACAGGATGTTCTGGGCCGGAAATAACAATACGACCCCGGCGGCCTCAGGCTGAGTGGGGTTGTTAGAAAGTAAGCGCTCGATGTGCGGGCGTTTTTTTGCACTTTACATCTGCATGTAATATGCATATTAAGGATAAACGATGATCTCCGAAGTTTCCCGTCCCTACATCGATGCCAGTGTCCCGGTCCTGCGCGAGCACGGCCTGGCGATCACCAGCCTGTTCTACGCGAACATGCTGGGCGCGCACCCGGAACTGACCCGCATCTTCAACATGGGGAACCAGGCGCGCGGGGCGCAGCAGCAGTCGCTGGCGTCGGCGGTGTTCGCATACGCGGCCAACATCGGCACGCCGGAAGCCCTGGGACCGGTGGTCGAGCGCATCGTGCACAAGCACGTCTCGATCGGCATCCGCGCCGAGCACTACCCGATCGTCGGCAAGCACCTGCTGGAGGCGATCGCCGCCACGCTCGGCAACGCTGCCACCCCTGCCCTGCTGGACGCCTGGAAGGAAGCCTATACCTCGCTAGCCAGGCTGCTGATCGCCGCCGAAGCGGCGCTGTACAGCACCGCCGGCATCGAGCCGGGCGCGACCCGCCCGATGTGCGTGACGGACGTCGTGCGCGAAAGCGCCAGCGTGCTGTCGATCCGGTTCGAACCGGCGGACGGCCAGCCGCTGGCGGATTTCAAGCCGGGCCAGTACGTCAGCGTCGCGGTCGATTTTGCCGATGGCCGCCGCCAGCTGCGCCAGTACAGCCTGTCCGATCGTCCGGGCGTCGGTAGCTACCGGATCTCGGTGAAGCGTGAGGACGCACTCAGTGACACGCCCGCCGGCGAGATCTCGAACTGGCTGCACGCCAACGTGCAGGCGGGGTCGACCCTGCAGGTGTCGCATCCGTTCGGCGAGTTCACGCCGGACACGGAAGGCGGCCAGCCGATCGTGCTGCTGTCGGCCGGCGTCGGCATCACGCCGATGGTGTCGGCGCTCAAGCGGATCGCCGAGGTCAATCCGCAGCGGCGCGTGATCTTTGCGCATGCGGCGCGCGATCCCGGCTTCCACGCGCTGGGCGGGGAAGTCGATGCGCTGAAGGTGGCGATGCCGAATCTGTCGGTGGTGAATTTCTATGAGGATGTGCAGGGTGCGGCGGGGGCGGTCGTAGGCCGCATGGACGTGGCGCGCCTGCCGGCCTGGCCGCACGAGGAGGCAGAGGTCTACCTGTGCGGACCGCACCAGTTCATGCAGGCGCAGTGGCTGGCGCTGATCGATGCCGGCGTGCCGGTGGCGCGCCTGCATCGCGAGGTGTTCGGGCCGGAGCTGCTGGATCACCTGCTGTAGGGGTCGGAGCTAGGGGTCAGGGCCCGGTGTTGCTTTTAAAGGGGCCCTGACCCCGGTGTGCAGCTACGGTATATCAAAAAAGAATCAGCGCTGGCCGAGTCGCGTATCGCCGAACAGGTTCTTGAACTCGTGCGGCTGCGAGCGCCAGTACTGCGGCGGCGCCGCCACCGATGCGCCCAGTTCGGCCGCCGCATGCCACGGCCAGCGCGGGTCGTACAGCATCGCGCGCGCCAGCGCCACCATGTCGGCCTGGCCGGTCTGGATGATGGTCTCGGCCTGCTTGGCTTCCGTGATCAGGCCCACGCCGACGGTCGGCATGGCGGTGGCCTGCTTGATGCGTGCCGCGAATTCGATCTGGTAGCCGGGACCGACCGGGATCTTCTGCTGCGGCGAGAGTCCACCGCTCGACACGTGGATGAACTGGCAGCCCAGCTTTTCCAGTGCCTCGGCCAGCACGACGCTCTGCTCCACGTCCCAGCCGCCTTCGACCCAGTCGCTGGCCGAGATGCGCATGCCGACCACCATTTCCGGCGACACCGCCGCGCGGATCGCTTCGAACACCTCGAGCGGGAAGCGGATGCGGTTCTCGAGCGCGCCGCCGTATTCGTCGGTGCGCCGGTTCGACAGCGGCGACAGGAACTGGTGCAGCAGGTAGCCGTGGGCGCCGTGGATCTCGATCGCGTCCAGGCCGAGTGCATCGGCGCGGCGTGCCGCGGCGGCAAAGCTGTCCTTGATGCGCTGCAGGCTGGCGGCGTCGAGCGCCTCGGGCACGGTTTCGCCGTCGGCATGCGGGACGGCGGAGGGGGCCAGGGTCTGCCAGCCGTTGGCGTGATCGGCCGGGATGTTGGCGCCGCCCAGCCACGGCACTTCGCTGGAGGCCTTGCGGCCGGCGTGGCTCAACTGAATGCCGACCTTGATCGGGGAATGCTTGCGGATCGCGTTGACGATCGGCTCCAGCGCGGCGGCGTGGTCGTCGGACCACAGCCCGAGGTCACCGTAGGTGATCCGCCCTTCCGGCGTGACCGCGGTCGCCTCCAGGATCATGACCGCGGCGCCGGACAGCGCCAGATGGCCGAGGTGGATCATGTGCCAGTCGGTCGGCAAGCCGTCTTCGGCGGAATATTGGCACATCGGCGCGATGGCGATGCGGTTGGCCAGTTCGAGTGGGCCGATCTTGATCGGAGAAAACAGTTTGCTCATGGGTAGACGCTCCCCTGGGGTTCAAAGAGAGCCAGTCTAGCGCGCACGATTGAAACGTGCTTTCTACTTGACCCGAACCACCATGATCCCGGCCCGCAGACCGACCCGCACGTCCGGGTTGGGAAACACCACGCATTCCTCGTCGTGCTGCACCGTGTACACGGTAGCGCCATCGGTGGCGATGATCTCGCCCTTTTTCAGGGGCGTGAAATTCTCGGTCTCGCGGCCGAAGCTCATCCTGAAATTGTCGGACAGCTTGGTGATCGACTGCGCCGTGTCGAACACCAGCGGCGCCGTCCCGCCGGACTGGGGCACCCCGCGCAGCAATCCGGCCAGCGCATCGGCCGCTGCGCTGAACTGCGACAGGTCGTTCTGTCCCAGCGTGCCGATCCGCCCCAGCTCCACCGTGCTGGCGGCGGCGCCGTGCTGCTCGGCGCTCCAGTAACTATACGTGCCGGCCGATGCCGGATTCATGATGACGGCCTCGATGCCGGCCAGGCCGAGCCAGGCAATCAGTTCGTTGCGCGCGGCGTCCGCGATCAGCTGCGGCACGATCGCGAACTTCGGATAGCGCGAGCCGCGGATCGCGGTGTGCAGGTCGAGGTGCCAGCGGCGCGGGCCGGTGCCCTCGAAGAAGTCGCGGGTGGCGGCGATGATCGTGTCGGCGCGCCCCGCCTCGAAGGTCCCGGCCAGGTCGCCGCGCTGCAGGCGGAACATGCGATTCAGGTCGGCATCGATGAAGCGCTTGCCGACCGCGATGGCATCGATACTGCCGACGCACAGCATCAGGTCCACCGCCAGCGCGTCCGGCGTGCGCGACAGGGCGTCGAGCGCGTGCGCGGCCATTTCGATCGGCCCGGTCTCGTCGCCGTGCACGCCGACCGACAGCAGTACGCTGGCGCGCGTGGGATCGAGGACCGCCGATTTCACTGTCAGGATGCCCTTGGCGGGCAGCCCGACCGCAAAACCGGCTTCCTGGAAGCGTGCCGCCACCTCGCCGAAATCGGCCCGGGCCAGCGCCCGGACCGCTTCCGGCAGCGTATTCAAAGACGCTGCGCTCATCGCTTACGCCGCCAGCCGTTCGGGGCTGCTGCCTTCCGACAGCGCCCAGACGTCCAGCATCGCCTGTTCCAGGTCGGTCGGCTGGGCCTGGCCGCCCAGGCCCATCGCCCCGGTCAGCGCGTGCACCGCGGCCTGCATGTCGCCGCCCTGCTTTGCCCGTTCCAGCACCTGCAGCAGCATGCGCTGCTGGGTGCGGCGCAGGGCTTGCAGCGCGTAGTTGCGCAGCTGTTCCTGCGACTTGCTGGTGGCCGGCAGCTTCAGGCCGCGCTCCAGCACGTCGAGGCCGGCGGCGCCGCGCAGCAGCAGGCCGACATGCAGGAACTCGGCCAGCGACAGGCCGCTAGGGCGCTGCACCGAGACCGCGGCGAACAGGAAGGCGGCCAGCGCCTCCACCGTGTCGACCGCCTTCCAGGCTTGCGCAAACGAAGGCGGCAGGCCCGCATGGCTGTCGGCATCCAGCTTGGCCGGGACCAGCCGGCGCAGCTGTTCCGGGGTGGCGAACAGCTTGGACAGCTCGTCCATGCCGCCGGCCCCGGCCTGCTCCGCCGGCAGCGACAGCACGCCTTCGATCACGGTGCGCAGCATCACGCGGGTGCGGGCGTCGACCGCCTGCGAGACGTCGCGCGGTACGTTCATGGCGTCGTTGTCGAGCGCCTCGAACACCGGCGCCAGGTGCAGCGCAGCCCAGGCCTGGCCCCAGGCTTTCACGACTTCCGTGTCGTCGATGCGGTGCTCGAGCGCGAGGTCGCGCAGCATCAGCGGACCGCAGCGGTTGACCGCTTCGTTGGCCAGCACGGTCGCCAGGATGGCGTTGGCCAGCGGGTGCGCCAGCGGATCGCGGGTCGCGACCAGCTGTTTCGGGAAGTACGGACGCAGGATGGTCTCGGCCCACGGCTGCGCCGTCAGCGGCAGTGCCGCCAGGGTGCGCTTGAAGCGGTTCTTGACGTTGGCGATCACCACCGCCAGTTCCGGCGTGGCGAGGCCCTGGCCGAGCGCCTTGCGGCGGGCAAGCTCGGTCTCGCTCGGCAGCTGCTCCAGCTCGCGTGAGACGGCCCCCTCGGCTTCCAGGCTGGCGATCAGGGCCGCATAGCCGTCCACCACCGCGGCGCCGGACTGGGCCTGGGCTTCGCGCACCAGCAGGTGGGTCTGCAGCGTGTTGTCGCGCAGGACCAGGTGCTCGATGTCGCCGGTCATTTCGTTGAGGATGCGGTTGCGGTCCGCTTCCGGCAGCTGGCCGGCATTGACTTCGGTGTCGAGCCAGATCTTGACGTTGACTTCATGGTCCGAGCAATCCACGCCGGCCGAGTTGTCGATCGCATCGGTGAAGATGCGGCCGCCGGCCAGGGCGAATTCGATGCGACCGGCCTGGGTCGCGCCCAGGTTGCCGCCTTCGGCCACGACCTTCACGCGCAGTTCGTTGCCGTTGACGCGGATGTTGTCGTTGGCACGGTCCTTCACCTGCGCATGGGTCTCGCCCGACGACTTGATATAGGTACCGATGCCGCCGTTGTAGAACAGGTCGACCGGCGCCAGCAGGATGCGGTGCATCAGCGCTTCCGGGCTCAAGCTGGTTTCCTCGATGTCGAGGGCGGCGCGCACCTGAGCCGACAGCTCGATGTGGCGCGCGGTGCGCGGGAACACGCCGCCGCCTTCCGAGATCAGGTTCTTGTCGTAGTCTTCCCACGAGGAGCGCGGCAGCGCGAACATGCGCTGGCGTTCGTTGAACGAGACGATGACGTCCGGGTTCGGGTCCAGGAAGATGTGGCGGTGGTCGAACGCCGCCAGCACTTTCAACTGGCGCGACAGCAGCACGCCGTTGCCGAACACGTCGCCCGACATGTCGCCCACGCCGACCATGGTCACCGGGGTGGTGTTCATGTCGTGGCCCATCTCGTAGAAGTGGCGCTTGACGGCTTCGAAGGCGCCCTTGGCCGTGATGCCCATCTTCTTGTGATCGTAGCCGTTGGAGCCGCCCGAGGCGAAGGCGTCGCCCAGCCAGAAGCCGCGCGAGACGGCGATGCTGTTGGCGATGTCGGAGAAGGTCGCGGTGCCCTTGTCGGCGGCCACCACCAGGTACGGATCGTCCTGGTCGTAGCGCACGGTGTCGGCAGGCGGCACGATATCGCCGCGCACGCGGTTGTCGGTCACTTCCAGCAGGCTGGCGATAAACAGGCGGTAGACGGCTTCGCCTTCCGCCGCCACCACGTCGCGCGCGGCATCCTTCGGCATCTGCTTGCACACGAAGCCGCCCTTGGAACCGGCCGGCACGATGACCGCGTTCTTGACCATCTGCGCCTTCACCAGGCCCAGCACCTCGGTGCGGTAGTCTTCCATGCGGTCCGACCAGCGCAGGCCGCCGCGGGCGACCGGGCCGCCGCGCAGGTGCACGCCTTCGAAGCGGCGCGAGAACACGTAGATTTCGCGGAACGGACGCGGTTCCGGCACCAGCGCCAGCTTGCTGGTGTCGAACTTGAAGATGATCTTTTCGCCGCCGTTCTGGAAGTAATTCGTACGCACGGTCGCCATGACGAGGTCGACCAGTGCCGCCATGATTTCCTCGGTATCGGCATGGTTGACCGCGGCCAGGCCGGCCTTCAGCTCGGCCAGGCGGGCCGCCGCCGCGTCACGTTCGTCCTGGGACAGCGCCGGGTCGAAGCGCTGGATGAAACCGTCGACCAGCCCCTTGACCAGGCCGGCGCGCAGGCGCAGGGTCTCGGCCATGTAGCGGGTCGAGAACTTGCTGCCGGCCTGGCGCCAGTAGCTGATGTAGGCGCGGACCAGCTGCACTTCGCGGGTCGACAGGCCGCCTTCGATGGCCAGGCCGTTCAGGCGGCCGTCTTCGGCTTCGTCATTGAACAGCGCGGCGAACAGTTCCTCGGCGACCTCGGCGATGCCCGGCTGCGCCAGCTTGGCGGCGCTTTCCGCATCCACGGTCAGGCCGGTCACGTAGTGGCGGGCGCCGTCGGCGGTGGCGATCCAGAAGGTCTGTTCGCGGTCGATCGCGATGCCGGCGTTCTGCAGTGCCGGCAGGATGCGCGACAGCGACGGCACGCTGCCGGTCGAGTACAGGCGGATCGACGCCGTACCGGCATCGTCGGTTTCGATACGCACCGAAACGTGGCCCGGCTTGCCGTTGTGGAGGATGGCGTTGACGTCGCGGAAGGCGACTTCCGGCGCGGTGGCGGCCACGTAGTTCACCGGCAGCGTCGGCAGCAGCTTGCGCAGCGCGTTGCGGGTCGGGACGTCTTCGATGTCTTCGGTCAGCAGCGTGTAGCGGTCGTGCCAGCCGTCCAGCACCGACAGCAGCGGCTTCTGGATGTCGGTTTCGAGGTCGAGCGGATTGCGCGCGGCCTGGGCGATCAGGTAGACGCGGGCCAGGGGGCCGTCGGCGACCAGGGTCTGCGAGCGCACGTCGATCGCGCCCGAGCTGTCCTTCAGTGCCTGGGCCAGCGCGGCCACCACGGCGGCGCTGTAGCGCTCGCGCGGCAGGTAGACCAGCACGTTCAGGTGGCGCGCATACACGTCGCGCCGCGCAAAGACTTTCGCGCGCGGCTGCTTGTACAGCGAGACCACGGCGCTGCAGACCTGGGCCAGCCATTCCGGATCGGCTTCCAGCGCTTCGGTGCGCGGCAGCGATTCCAGGATCTCGATGAATTTCTCGGCGCGGAAGCCTTCCTGGCGCACGCCGGCGATACCGAGCACCTTGGCCACGCGGCCGCGCGCGAACGGCAGGCGTGCCAGCGGGGTCGAGGTAGCGGCGCGGGTGAACAGGCCGACGAAGCAGTGCTCGCCGACGGTGTTGCCCTGGGTGTCGGTGGCGCGCACGCCGATGAAGTCGAGCGGCTGGTCGCGGTGCAGGGTGCCGGCGACGTCGGCCTTGACGATCGACAGCGTTTCTTCGCGGCGCGACAGGATCTCGAAATCGCCCGGGATGTTCTGCAGGCTGGTAGCGTAGACAGGGTGCGTCGTATCCTGCAGCACGCCGATGCGGCTCGGAATGTCGCGTTCCAGCTCGCGCACGCCCGGCTTGACGAAATAATAGGCATAGCCGAAGGGCTCGAAGCCTTCGTTCTTGGCCCACTCCAGGAAGGCAGCGACTTCCTGGCCGGACGGGGTACCCTGGTCGCTCGCGGCGGCAACGGCGGTCATGCGGTCGCGCATGGCGACGGCGTCGCGGTGCACCACGGCGGCGTCGCGCGCCACCATCTGCAGGCGCTCGACCAGCGCGTTCAGTTCGTCCGCCGGCAGGTCTTCGGCCAGCAGGCACAGGACGTAGGATTCCAGCGGCGCGCCGGCTTCGCCGACGGCGATGACAGAGCCGTTGGCATCGCGGCGGACCGGCAGCACGGCATTCATCACGCCCGCGGCGACCACGCGCTGGCGGCGCAGCGCCATCACGAAGGAATCGACCAGGTAGGGCATGTCCTCGTTCAGGATCAGCAGGGCGGTCGACATGCCGCAGCGCCCGTCGGTGTAGCGCATCCGGGCGATCTGGCAACCCGGCACGCTACGCTGCGCCACCTGGGTGAAGCCATCCTGCAGGATCGCGGCCAGGCTGTCTGGGGCGACGCCGGCCAGGTCCTCGTCGTCGAGGGCGCCGAGCCAGGCGCTGATCAGCGCGCCGACCTGCCCTGCGTCGCCTGCGGGTTTGTTTTGATTGACCAGGGCCAGCGTACGGGTACGCAGGTCCTGCGGCATGTCTTTGTTCATTTACATCTCCATTGCGATTGTGTAGACCCGCGCCGCTGCGGCTTGTGGCTGCGCGTTGCCGGGCTTTTATTCGAGCGGGGTTGTCCCGTCCAGATGCCAATTAAAACATGCCCCCGTGCTGCCGGGGCGGTGCTGCTGAATCTCTTACGCCAGGTCGTACAGACCCGGCAAGCCGAGGATGCCTTCCAGCGCCTCCAGCGCCTGCGCGCACTCCAGCGCCAGCTGCGGGTCGGCCAGGTCCTTCGGCTCGAGGCGGTCGCGGTAGTGGCGCTCGACCCAGGGCACCAGGCGCGCATACAGGTCCTCGGTCATGATCACGCCCTGGTGCATGGCGGCCGCCTCGGCGTCGGTCAGGCTGACGCGCAGGCGCAGGCAGGCCGGCCCGCCGCCGTTGCGCATGCTCTGGCGCAGGTCGAATTCGATCAGCTCGTCGATCACGCCGCCGCCGCCGACCAGGCCGTCCAGGTAGCGCGCCACGCTGGCGTTCTCGCGGCATTCGTGCGGCACCACCAGCGCCATGCGGCCGTCCGGCTTGGACAGCAGCTGGCTGTTGAACAGGTAGCTCGCCACGGCGTCGGCCAGCGGCACCGCGCCGCTGGCCACCCGCACCGGATGCAGGTCGGTGTCGACATTCGCCAGCACGCGGCGCAAGGCATCCAGCGTGGCCGCTTCGTCGGCAAAGGCCTGCTCGTGGTAGAACAGCACGTTGCCGTTGCCGACCGCTATCACGTCGTTGTGGAACACGCCCTGGTCGATCACGTCCGGGTTCTGCGCCGCGAACACGGTGCGCGCCGCATCGAGGCCGTGCAGGCGCGCGATTGCCTGCGAGGCTTCCAGGGTCTGGCGCGCCGGGTATTTTTTGGGCGCGGGTGCGGACGGGTCGAACTCGACGCGGCCATACACGAAGAACTCGACGCCGGCGGCGCCGTGGGCGCTGGCAAAGCGCGTGTGGTTGGCCGCCCCCTCGTCGCCGAAGGCGGGCGTCGACGGCAGCGGATCGTGCACCACGAAGCGCTCGGGGTCGGCGAACAGCGCGCGCAGCGTGCGGGTCGACTGGATGTGTTCCTCGGCGCGGTGCAGCTTGTTGTTCAGGTTGGCGGCGGTGAAATGCACGCGGCCGTCCGCGCTGTCGGCGGAGGGGCTGACGGTGGCGGCGTTGGCGGTCCACATCGGCGAGGCCGAATAGGCGCAGGCCAGGATCACCGGCGCTTCGCGCCAGGCGTGGGCCAGCACGTCGGCGTCCGTGCCGGAAAAGCCGAGCTGGCGCAGCAGGCGGAAGTTCGGACGCGCCTGCGGGGGCAGCACCGCCTGGGCAAAGCCGTGCGCGGCCAGCGCGCGCATCTTGGCCAGCCCCTGCAGTGCGGCCTGGCGCGGATTCGACGCGCTCATGACGTTGTTGAAGGAAGCGACGTTGCCGAACGAGAGGCCGGCATAGTTGTGCGACGGGCCGACCAGGCCATCGAAGTTGAATTCGTGGGCGTTGTACATTAGAAGCTGAGTCCCGGGGAGAGTTTGGCCGGCATCTCGAGCGCGGCGTTTTCGATCGAGGCGACCGGGTAGGCGCAGTAATCGGCGGCATAGTAGGCGCTCGGACGGTGGTTGCCCGACTTGCCGACGCCGCCGAACGGGGCCGAGCTGGCCGCGCCGGTGGTCGGGCGGTTCCAGTTGAGCACGCCGGCGCGCGCCTTGACGGCGAAGCGCTTCCACAGGTCTTCGGACGGCGACAGCAGCGCCGCGGCCAGGCCGAACTGGGTAGCGTTGGCGGCGCGGATGGCGGCGTCGAAGTCGCCCACGCGGATCACCTGCAGCAGCGGCCCGAACCACTCTTCGTCGGGGATGCCTTGCGCGTCGGTGACGTCGACGATGCCTGCAGTGACGAAGCCGGCGTCCGGATCCGGCTGGCGCATGCGCAGCAGCACCCTGCCGCCCTTCTGTTCCATCATCGACTGCGCGTCGACCAGGCGCGCAGCCACTGCGCTCGAGACCACCGGGCCCATGAAGGGCTGCGGATCGGCGTTCGACGGCCCCACCGCCAGCTTGCCCGCCACCTCGACCAGCCGCTCGATGAAGGCCTGGCCTGCCGGCGTGTCCTGCACCACCAGGCGGCGCGCGCAGGTGCAGCGCTGGCCGGCCGAAATAAAGGCCGACATCACGGTGTGGTGCACGGCGGCGTCCACGTCCTTGTCGTTGCCAGGGAGATCCCACACCACCAGCGGGTTGTTGCCGCCCATTTCCAGCGCCAGCATCTTGCCCGGCTGGCCGCCGAACTGTCGATGCAGCGCGGCGCCGGTCTGGCTGCTGCCGGTGAACAGCACGCCGTCGACGTCGGCCTGGCCCAGGGCGATGCCGGTATCGCGGCCGCCGTTGACCAGGTTCAGCACGCCCTGCGGCAGGCCGGCTTCGATCCACAGCGCTACCACCCGCATGGCCGTGCGCGGCGCGTATTCGCTGGGCTTGAACACCAGCGTGTTGCCGGCGATCAGGGCCGGCACGATGTGGCCGTTCGGCAGGTGGCCGGGGAAGTTGTACGGGCCGAATACGGCGAACACGCCGTGCGGACGGTGGCGCAGTACGGCGTCGCCGTCCGCGACACGGCTAGCCGTTTCGCCGGTGCGCGCCGCATGCGACTGGACCGAGATGTCGACCTTGTTGGCCATGGTCGTCACTTCAGTGCGCGCTTCCCACAGCGGCTTGCCGACTTCCTCGGCGATGATCGCGGCCAGGTCTTCGTTGTGCTCTTTTAACAGGTCGCGAAAGCGCTGGCAGATCGCGATGCGCTCCTGCAGCGGGCGCAGCGCCCAGTCTTCGAACGCGTCGTGCGCGGCCTGCACGGCGCGCGCCACGTCTTCCTCGGTCGACGCGTTGCTGGTCCAGGTGCGGACGCCGCTGGAAGGATCGACGGTGACCAGTTCGCGACCACGCCCTTCGGTCCACTCGCCGTTGATGTAGTTCGACAGATTAGCCATGTACGTTCTTCCTTACATTGAGTGACAGCGTGCGCACCGGGTCGCCCGCCTGGCAATGCAGCAGTTGCAGTTCGCGTGCCGACAGGGCGACCTGGGTGCCACCTGCACAGGCGTGCGTCAGGATCATGCGGAAATCGTCGATACGGGTGGTCGAGACCAGCGTCACGTCGCACTCGCCTTCCGGCTGGCCTTCGTCGGCCACCGTCAGTACGCTGTCGCGCACCGCGCGCAGCTCGGTCACGCGGCCCTGCAGCACCGGGCCGGCATCGAAGATGTCGACGTAGCCTTCGTAGTGCATGCCCTCCTGCTCCAGCAGCCTGCGCGCCGGCTGCGTCGAGCGGTGCACCTGGCCGATGACTTGCTGGGCATCGTCCGGCAGGTAGGCCACGTACAGCGGCTGGCGCGGCATCAGCTCGGCGATGAAGGACTTCTTGCCGATCGCGGTCAGGCCGTCGACGTGGTTGAAATCCATCTTGAAGAAATGGCGGCCCAGGCCTTCGTAGAACGGCGAGGTGCCGTCCTCGGCCTGGTAGCCGCGCATCTCGGCGATGATCTTTTCGGTGAACAGGTGCTGGAACTGGGCGATGAACAGGAAGCGGCTTTTCGACAGCCACTTGCCGTTCGAGCCGGTGCGGTATTCCGGCATCAGGAACAGCGAGCACAGTTCGGTCGACCCGGTGAGGTCGTTCGACAGGTACAGCGTGTCCATGCGCGTGAACACGTTCAGTTCGCGGCTGTGGTGCACCAGGGTGCCGATGCGGTAGTTGTAGAACGGTTCCGTGAGGCCGACCGCGGCCTTGATCGCACAGACGCCGGCCAGGCGTCCAGCAGCGGTGTCTTCCATCACGAACATGTAGTCGCGTTCTTCCGGCGGGATGGCCTGGGCGAACGAGGCCACCGCGATGTTCACGCGTTCGCCCAGCATGGCACGGTCCGGCTTCAGGGTGGTCATTCCGCTGCCGACCTGGCGCGCCATCTCGATCAGGGGGTCGATGTCGTCCAGGGTGATTGCGCGTATTACGAGCATGGTTGGAATTCCTTCAGATGCGCACGCAGATGACGTTGTCGCCCGGCGCCACGCCGAGCGCCTGCTGGGCCCAGGCCGGCAGGCACAGGGCATCGACGCTTTCGGCCGGCGCGCAGGGCACGACGATGGCGCGGAAGTTGCGCTCGCTGCTGGCCACGGCGTAGGTGACCATCGTGTCCAGCTGGGCCGGCGCGGCGGGTCCGCGCGCCGGCGCCACCACGCGCCGCACCATGGCGCCGGAAAACGAGCGCAGCGCGTTCTTGTGGGCTTGCAGGATCGGGCCGCCGTCGAAGATGTCGATGTATTCGTCGGCCTCGAAGCCTTCTTCGGCGAGCAGGTCGAACGCCAGTTCGCCGTCCGGATGGATCTGGCCCATCGCCGCCTGCGCCGGTCCGGGCAGCAGCGGCACGTACACTGGGTAATGCGGCATCAGCTCGACGATCAGGGTGCGGTTGCGGGCGCCGCCGATGGTGCGTTCGGCGTCCAGGAAATCCATCTTGAAGAACTTGCGTCCCAGGGCATCCCAGAACGGCGACTGGCCTTCGTCGTCGGTGACGCCGGCCAGCGGCACGAAGAAACGGTCGCCGAAGCGGTGCGGCGCCAGCACCGCATACAGCAGCCTGGCGCGCGACAGCAGCGCCGCTTCCAGGCCGGCGCTGTCGCGGTGGCGGATAGTAAAGCCGGACAGCTGCGAATACGCGGTGAGTTCCGAGCACAGGGTCAGCGCGTGCACGCTGTGGCTGATGTTCAGGTCGCGCGAGACCTGCTGGATCACGTCGTTGCGGAAGGCGAAATACGTGCCGTTGGAGCCGGCCGAGGCGTGGATGGCGGCGGTGCCGACGAGTTCATGGCTCTCGATGTGTTCGAGCACGAACAGGTAGGTTTCTTCGCTGGGGATGTCGACATGGGCTGCGAACGAGGCGCACGAGCGCTCGATCAGCACGGCGATCTTCTCGCGCGTGCGCGGCAGGGTATGCACTCCCGGCATGGAGTCCGCGAGCAGGGCCTCGAGGGCGCCGGCATCCGCGGGTTCGACCGGACGGACAAGGTACATGGGGGCTCCCGAAAGCGCCTGGACTCGCGTCCAGGCAGGTGGCGATTTTTTAACCGGCCAGGAAAGCGTCGGCGGCCGCCCGCATGATGCGGTCGGCTTCCTCGATCTGGGCGTCGGACACGATCAGCGACGGTGCCAGGCGCACCACGTCCGGACCCGCGATCAGCAGCATCAGGCCGAGCTTCTCGGCGACCTTGGTGTAGTCCTTGGAACGGCCTTTATGGGCGTCGGCCATCGGCAGGCCGATCAGCAGGCCCTTGCCGCGTGCCTTGCCGAACAGCTGCGGGTAGTCGGCGACCAGCTTGTCCAGGTTGGCGAACACCTTGGCCGACGCAGTGCGCACGCGCTCGAGGAAGGCCGGCTGGTTGATCTGCTCGACCACCGCCAGTGCCACCGTGGTGGCCAGCGGGTTGCCGCCGTAGGTGGTGCCGTGCGAACCGACCGCGAAGTACTGGGCGATCTCGTTCGTGGTCAGCATGGCGCCGATCGGGTAGCCGTTGCCCAGGGCCTTGGCCGAGGTCAGGATGTCCGGGGTCACGCCGGTGTTCATGTAGTCGTAGAAGGTACCGGTGCGGCCGACGCCGGACTGCACTTCGTCGAAGACCAGCAGGGCGCCGGTCTGGTCGCACAGCTCGCGCAGCGCCTTCAGGAAGGCCGGATCGCCCGGGATCACGCCACCCTCGCCCTGGATCGGTTCGACGATCACGGCGGCGACATCGTCGGTGATGGCGGCGCGCGCCGACTCGATGTCGTTGTAGTTGATGTGGTCGATGCTTGGCGGCAGCGGCTCGAAGCCTTCGGTGTACTTCGACTGGCCGCCCACCGAGACGGTGAACAGGGTACGGCCGTGGAAGGACGCGTAGCACGACACGATGCGCGACTTGTGCGCGCCGAACTTGCCGTGGGCGTACTTGCGCGCCAGTTTCAGGGCGGCTTCGTTGGCTTCGGCGCCCGAGTTGGCAAAGAAGGCGCGTTCGGCGAAGGTGGCGTCGATCAGGGCCGATGCCAGGCGCAGCACCGGCTCGTTGGTGTAGCCGTTACCGACGTGCCACAGCGTGTTGGCCTGGCGCGTCAGCGCTTCGACCACGACCGGGTTGCAGTGACCCAGGCTGGAGACGGCGATGCCGGAGGTGAAGTCGAGGTAATGCTTGCCTTCCTGGTCCCACACGTCCAGGCCCGATCCGCGCACCGGTACCATCGCCGCCGGGGCGTAGGTCGGGACGAGGACCTCGTCGAAAGTCTGGCGCGTGACAGGCCGCGTGGTGACACCGGAATCGAGCTTGGCATTCATGACGTTGTTCCTCATCCAATTAAAGAGTCGCGCGAACTACAACAGCCGCGCCGAGCGTCCCATTATAGAAAGCCCATCCTTGCAGTTCTTTCCAATCTGCGACAGGCATTTTCATTTTTGGACGAACAACAAACCGGGGTCAGCGCCCGATTTTTGGCAATTGCCCTTTTGAAAACGAATTCGGGGTCAAAGCACAATATCCTGCTCTGACCCCGCATTATTATGTTGCCGAATGGCTGTTGCTTAAAACCGGGCTCTGACCCCGGTTTGAGGTGCGTCTTTATTCGCTCAGTTTGCGCTGGCGTTCTTCGCGGGGGGTGTTGCCGAACAGGGCGCCGAAGGCGGTCGAGAAATGCGAACCGGAGGAGAAGCCGCACATCAGGCCGACCTGCACGATCGAGGAGTTGGTGTCGCGCAGCAACTGGCGTGCGCGTTGCAGGCGCAGTTCGAGGTAATAACGCGACGGCAGGCTCCCGAGGTATTGCTTGAACAGGCGTTCCAGCTGGCGCCGCGAAATGCCGACCAGTTGCGCGATCTCGTCGGTCGACAGCGGCTCCTCGATGTTGGCCTCCATCAAGGTCACGGCCTCGGTCAGCTTCGGCTGCAGCGTGCCGAAACGCGCCTGCAAGGCCACCCGCTGGCGCTCTTCGGCGCCGCGCACGCGGTCGACGCACAGGATTTCCTTTACCTGGGCCTGGACCGTGGCGCCGAACAGGATGTCGATCAGGGTCAGGGCGAAGTCGAGGCTGGCGGCGCCGCCGCAGCAGGTCAGGCGCGCGCCGTCGATCTCGAACAGGTGCGGGCTGAAGGTCGACTGGTCGGCGATGGCGTCGGCATCCGGGTACAGCGACCACGGCAGCGCCGTGCGCGCGCCGTTCAGCACGCCCGCTTCGGCCAGCCACAGTACGCCGGCGCCGACGCCGCCCCAGCACGGCGCGCTGCGGCAGCGTTCGGCCAGCGCACGGAGGTTGGCGGGGCGCAGGCCGGCCTCGGCTTCGTCGGCGACCAGCAGCACCAGCTGCCAGGGACGCAGCGACTCGCCGGCGAACTTGTCGGGGCTGCGCACGTCGACGTGCAGGCGCTGCGGCCCCACCAGGCGGGCGGCCAGGCGCAGCGGCTGGATCAGGCCCGACCAGGTCAGCGAATCGGGCTCGCCGGCGTTCACCAGCAGCACGCGCAGCGGTGTCTCCTGCGCCAGGCGGGACAGTTCAGCGTGCTGCATTGACATGGCTAAAACACATTACTCAGGGGCGAGCGCGGCGGCAGGCCGGCCCTCGGTATTCCATTGGCTGACTATCATACCGGAGATCAATAGTGCCGCTCCCAGCCAGCCGCGTCCGGTCATCGTCTCGCCCAGCCAGAAAAAGCCGAAACAGGCGGCGGCACCTGGCTCGAAGGCGTAGATCACGGCCGCTTCGTTGGCACTGGTACGCGCCTGGCCCCAGGCCTGCAGCGAGATGATGGCGGCGGTGCAGACCACGCCGAGATAGGCGAAATTCGGCCAGTACTGCGCCAGGTGGCTGCCGATGGTGCGCCAGTAGTCGGCGCCGTCCTCGGCCGCGCCTAGGCCCAGCGGCACCTCGCGCGCCAGCAGCCACAGCGCGGCGCAGACGGCCACGGTGGCGATCTGGGCCGCGGTCACGCTCATCAGGCGCAGCGCCAGGCGCGTGCGGATTTCCATCACTTTCACGTAGACGCCGAAGCAGAGCGCGCCCAGCAGCGCGAGGGTGTCGCCGCGGCCCCAGGCGCCGCCATCCCAGCACAGCGCCACCAGGCCAGCCAGCGCCAGCACCAGCGCGAGCACGATGCGGCGTTCGGGCAGGCGCCCGCCGAGCACGCCCAGCAGCGGTACCACGAGTACGTTCAGGCCGGTAATGAAGGCATTGCGGTTGGAGCTGGTCAGCGCCAACCCTTCGACCTGGAACAGGTAGCAGAAAAACAACAACAAGCCCAGCACCACGCCGGACAGCAGATCCGCGCGCCGCGCGCGCCACACAAAAGGTGCCAAAATCAAGGTTGCCAACGCAAAGCGGACCAGGATGATCCACACCGGAGAAAACGTCGCGGTCAGGTCCTTCATGGCCGGGAAGGTCGTGCCCCAGACAAGGACGACGATGACGAGGGCGCATAAGCCGCGCAGCTGCTGGTTCATGGTGGGAGCAATGGTGCCAGGTTGCAAGATCGGCTATGGTACCCGGCCGGCCGGCACCGTGGGATAAAAATGGATCGGCAGGCAAGATTGCCACGGGCGGCTATAATTCCGCCATATCGCCGCTCCATGCAAGGTCACCCGGAGCGGCTGCCTCTTAGAAACAACAAAGGACACCCCCGTGAAAACTGCCCTGCTCGACGGTAAAAAGCCGGCCCATTTCGACAAGCACATCATCGGCAACCTGCTGCTCGACGTCGCCACGCCCGATGAAGTCCGCGAAGAACAAATGCTGATCGGTGTGCGCAACGAAGCCGGCGAGATCTATCGCCTGATCGGCGCCACCAAGCTGAACAGCTTCATGAATGCGGTCGAGGAATTGTTCGACCTCGGCCTGGTCGACGAGCTGCAGGATACCGAAGAGCCGAAGGAAGGCTGCGACGCCATCTTCAGCGAGCCTTGATGTCCAGATAGTCATCGCACGGCAGGCGGCCGGCCCCGCCCCGCTGCCGTGGCGTTTTCCCCGCATTCCCGGCAAACCCAGCTGTTTATTGGCAGTATAATTTTCCAATGGACACAACCGACGCCCTCAAGAGCATCGCCGCCCAGGTCGCGCGCGGTGACCTCAGCTTCCCCACGAACGTCGCTGCCACGCTCAAGCTGCAGCATGCGCTCAACGACCCCGACTGCCATATCGACGACGCCGCACGCCTGGTGCAGACCGAGCCGCTGCTGGCCGCGCGCACGGTCGCGATCGCCAATGCAGCGGCCTACAACCGCAGCGGCCACGACGTGACCAACGTGCGCGCCGCGGTGCAGCGGGTCGGCTTCCGCACCCTCGGCGCGCTGGCGGCGGCGGTGATCGTGCGCCAGCTCGCCAGCGGCATCACCGACGCCGGCCTGCGCGCCAAGGCCGACCAGCTGTGGCAGCACTCGGCCCACGTCGCCGCCCTGTCCCAGGTGATCGCCAAGCGCGTCTCCAACGTCGATCCGGAAACGGCGATGTTCGCCGGCATCGTGCACGAAGTCGGCGGCTTTTACGTGCTGTCGCGCGCGGCCGAGTTCCCCGGCCTGCTGGAAGGCGGCGCCGACGACTGGATCGAACATGGCGAAGTCGCGATCGGCCGCGGCGTGCTGCGCAAGCTGGGGGTACCGGCGCCGGTGATGGGGGCGATCGAAGCGCTGTGGAACGGCATGCGCGCGCTGCCGCCGGAAACCCTGGGCGATACCCTGCTATTGGCCAACGACTTGTGTCCGGTGCCGTCGCCGCTGCTGGAGCGCCCCGGCGCAGCCGGCCTGCGCAGCGCCGCCACCATCGATTTCACGGTGGGCGAAGGCACGCTCGCCCGGATCCTCGAAGAATCCGCGGAAGAAGTGCGCGGCCTGAGCGCCGCCCTGTCCTAACCGGCATGTCCTGATTGGCAAAAAAAAACCCGCTACGGAAGCGGGTAAAGTCCAAAACTAGGGATGTCCTGAAAGAGACGAATCCATATTAGTTCCCCTAATAGGCGCCCTCTGTGCGCTGCCTCACACTTGTTAAATTTTTTGACGTTTGTTTGATCCAGCGCGTAAAAGTCTTATCTGGAGCAAGGAGGCGGCAATAAGTTGCCAAGCAAGCTGGACAAAAAAAACCCGCTCCGATAACGGAACGGGTGAAGTCCAAAACTAGGGATGTCCTGAAAGAGACGAACCTATGTTAAAACACGCTCGAGCACGCCTCTGTGCGTCATTTCACACAAAAAAGATCTTTGTTCCCGTTCAAGCGGCTTAACGGCGGCGCGCCGCGATGCAGCCGGCCAGGCCGAGACCCAGCAGGGCGATACTGGCGGGCTCGGGCACTTCCGCCGGGATGCCGTTGTTCAGGTTGAAGAACTGCGGCGGGCTGTTGCTCAGCGTGGTGCCCGGCACGTTGTAGGCAAACGATTTCTCACCCGGGTTGATGCTTTCCAGGCCATCGCCGAAACCGGCCGATACCATCGCGGTGGAGCCGATATCGCCGTAGTACACACCGATCTGTCCACTGCCGGCCGGGACGGCGAACTGGTCGGAACGCACGACGATCTGGAAGGTATTGCGCTGGCTATAGTTGACCGAGAAAATGCCGACGTTTTCCCAGGTGATGACAAGTTCACCTGCGGTCGCCGCATTGACATAGATGTTCGATGGGTCGTCGCCCCGGGTATCCAGGTCGGAGTACAAGGCAGCGATCATCGGCGACAGGGCTTGGGTATCCAGTGGCGCCGGCGTGAAGTTTGTACGCGGCGTCCCGAAGGTGACATACCCGTTCGAGCCGACGTACAGCGAACTGTAGTTTTTGCCGAAAAAGTTGATCGACTGGCCGGTGCCCGAAAAGGGCAAGGCGTCACTTGCGCAATCATCGCAGCTGCTGAGCGTGTCGAGCTTGGTGCCATACGACGTGGTGTACAAGCTGGCGTATGCTGGCGCCAAGCCAACCAGGCCGAGGCTTGCAGCAAACGCTGCCTGCAGAAGCTTTTTCATCAGGAATCCCTTGTTGTTTTAGAGAAAAATTTATTGATGCAAGAAATGTGCCCTCAGTAAATTCTTTTTGGATTCAAGGGATTAAATATGCCTGACGAATACGCTGTAAGTTTTTCCGACAGGTACTTACAAAGTGCGTTCTACCAGCGCAACAATAAAAAACGCCACGACAAGCGTGGCGTTTTCATTCGGCGGAAACCGGAGCGTATGGCTTACACGACGGCGCCGTCGGTTTCGTCGCGTTCCTTGACCGGCTTGATCAGGTCTTCGCGCTTCACGCCCAGCCACATGGCAATGGCGGCCGCCACGAACACCGACGAATAGATACCGAACAGGATACCGATGGTCAGCGCGATGGCGAAGAAGTGCAGCGCCTGGCCGCCGAAGAACAGCATCGACAGCACCATCATCTCGGTACAGCCGTGGGTGATGATGGTACGCGAGATGGTGCTGGTGATCGCGTGGTCGATGACCTCGGTCACGCTCATCTTGCGCTGCTTGCGGAAGGTTTCGCGGATCCGGTCGAAGATCACGACCGATTCGTTGACCGAATAGCCCAGCACCGCCAGGATCGCCGCCAGCACCGTCAGCGAGAATTCCCACTGGAAGAAGGCGAAGAAGCCGAGGATGATCACCACGTCGTGCAGGTTGGCGATGATCGCCGCCACCGCGAACTTCCATTCGAAGCGCACGGCCAGGTAGATCATCACGCCCACCACCACCATGATCAGCGCGTTCAGGCCGTTCTGGGCCAGCTCGTCGCCGACCTGGGAACCGACCGAATCCACGCGCTGCAGTTTCACGACTTCGACGCCGGCCGCATTCACGCAGCTGGTGCGCGTGATGTTCTCACCCTTGGCCGTGGTTTCCTGGATCTGCTTGGGCGAACCGCTTTCGGCCGCGCACAGCGCGTTGAACACGGTCGCCGACGGCGCCACGCTGGTGGTGTGCTTGGCCGGCGGCAGGCGCAGCAGGATGTCGCTGGCGGTGCCGAAGCTGGTCACGGCCGGCTCGTAGCCCAGTTTTTCCAGGCTGTGGCGGATCTTGTCCTGGTCGGCTGCATGGTTGTAGCGCAGCTCCATCGTGGTGCCGCCGGTGAACTCGACCGAGTAGTTCAGGTTCTTGGTCAGCAGGAAGAATACCGCCGCGACGAAGGTCAGCGCCGAGATCACGTTGAAAATCAACGCGTGGCGCATGAACGGGATATCCCGCTTGATCTTGAAAAATTCCATGATTGTTCTCGCTTAACCCTTATTTCTTCACCGCCGGCTTGGTGCCGGTAGCACTGCCTGCGGTAGCGGTGGTGCCTGCGTTCCACACGGTACCGATCGCCAGCTTGCCCAGCTTCCTGCCACGGCGGCCGTACCACAGGTTGACCACGCCGCGCGACAGGAACACTGCCGAGAACATCGAGGTCAGGATACCCAGGCAGTGCACGACGGCGAAGCCGCGCACCGCGCCCGAGCCGAACACCAGCAATGCCAGGCCGACGATCAGGGTGGTGACGTTCGAGTCCAGGATGGTGGCCCAGGCGTGCTCGAAGCCGGCCGAGATCGCCGCCTGCGGGGTGTTGCCCGCACGCAGCTCTTCACGGATACGCTCGTTGATCAGCACGTTCGCGTCGATCGCCATACCCAGCGCCAGCGCGATTGCCGCGATACCCGGCAGGGTCAGCGTCGCCTGCAGCATCGACAGCAGGGCCAGCAGGAACAGCAGGTTGCAGGCCAGCGCGATCACGCTGAAGAAGCCGAACAGCTGGTAATAGATGACCATGAAGATCGCGATCGCCACGAAGCCCCACAGGGTCGAATGCAGGCCCTTGGAAATGTTTTCGGCGCCCAGCTGCGGGCCGACCACGCGCTCCTCGACGAATTCCATCGGTGCCGACAGGGCGCCGGAGCGCAGCAGCAGTGCCAGCTCGGCCGCTTTCTCTGGCGACGGCATGCCGGTGGTCTGGAAGTTCGAACCGAATTCGCCCTGGATGGTCGCGACCTGCAGTACCGTGTACTTGCCCTTTTCTTTCAGCAGGGTGGCCATGCGCTTGCCGACGCGCTCGCGCGTCATGGCGCGCATCTTGCGGCCGCCTTCCGCGTTCAGTTCGAGATTCACGGCAGGACGCTGGTTCTGGTCGAAACCGGCCACCGCGCTGATGATCTCGCCACCGCCCACCAGCACATCCTTCGACACCACGACCGCGCCGCCCTCGCCCTGGGTGAACAGTTCCGAGTTCAGCGGAATCGCCGCGCTCAGTTCGGTGCCCGGGGTGACGGTGTCGTCGGTCACGCGGAATTCCAGCGTGGCGGTACGGCCGATGATGTCCTTCGCGTGGGCCACATCCTGCACGCCCGGCAATTGCACGATGATGCGGTCACGGCCCTGCTGCTGGATCACCGGCTCGGACACGCCCAGTGCATTGATACGCTTGCCCAGGGTCGAGATGTTCTGCTTGACGCCCTCTTCCACTGCGCGGTCCAGCGCCTCCTTCTTGATGGCCACGACCAGTTTCAGGTCGGTGCCGTCGGCGGCTTCGGTGAAGTCCAGGTCCTTGTTCTGGTTGGCCAGCACGCTGCGCGCCTTGGCGCGGGTGTCGGCGTCGCGGAACTTGATCTCGACGTTGTTGCCGACCCGGTCGATACCTGCGTGGCGCACGTTCTGGTCGCGCAGCAGGGCGCGAGTCGAGGACTGCAGGGCCTTGACGCGGGTTTCCTGGACCTCCTTGGCATTCACCTGCAGCAGGAAGTGCACGCCGCCGCGCAAGTCGAGGCCCAGGTTCATGGCCTTGGCGTTCAGCTTCTGCATCCAGACCGGGGTGTTCTTGACCAGGTTGACGGTGACGGTGTAATCAGGATCGGACGGGTCGCGGTTCAGGTCGCGCTCGAGCGCCAGCTTGGCCTTGAACTGGGCGTCGGTACTGGCGAAGCGCGCCAGCACCGCGGTGCTGTCGCCGCTGCCTTCCAGGCTGACCTGCTCGGGCGGCAAGTTGTCACGCTTGAGCGTGTCGGCGACCAGTGCCGTGGTGTCGCTGTTGATCCGGACGGTGGCCTTGTCGGTGGTGATCTGCAGTGCCGGCGAGTCGACGAAGTAGTTGGGCGAGGTGTACAACAAGCCCAGCAGTACTGCCACCAGGATCAGTATGTATTTCCAGAGGGGATAGCGATTCATGATGTTCCAGCGTTCAAGAATGGGCAGGTGCGCTCGATCGTCGACCGGCGCGGCCGGCTGTTACAGCGACTTCAGGGTGCCCTTCGGCAGCAGCGCGGTGACGGCGCTCTTCTGCACCACCATTTCGGTACCGGGAGCGACTTCGATGGTCACATAGCCTTCGCTGACCTTGGTCACGCGGCCCAGGACACCACCGACGGTGATGACTTCGTCGTTCTTGGCCAACGCATCCATCATGGTGCGCAGTTCTTTCTGGCGCTTCTGTTGCGGGCGGATCATCAGGAAATACATGAGCACGAACAGGATGACGAACGGGCCGTACATGCCCAGGGTGCCCATGATGCCCGGATCGGCGGCGGCACCAGCGGTTTGCGCGTAAGCGTTGGAAATGAACACAAAGACTCCGATTCTAAGTATAAAAGGTAAAAATTAAGCGCTGTATTCTAGCACCCGTGGTTCGGCGCGGGCCATTACCATCATGTAGTAATGACATGCCTGATTGCAAGAGATTGCAAAAATTTAAACGCCGCGGGCCCGATCCGCATTGAACTGCAAACGGAATTCATGGAAGCGATCCGCATCAATCGCGTCGCGGATTTCCTGCATCAGGTTCAAGTAATAGTGCAGGTTGTGGATGGTATTCAAGCGCGCCCCCAGGATTTCTTTTGAGCGGTGCAGATGGTGCAAGTACGCTCGCGAAAAATTCTTGCAGCAATAGCACGTGCAGGATTCGTCCAGCGGCGCCTGCTCATCCTTGTAGCGCGCATTCTTGATCTTGAGGTCGCCGAAGCGGGTGAACAGCCAGCCGTTGCGCGCGTTGCGGGTCGGCATCACGCAGTCGAACATGTCGACGCCGTTGGCGACGCCGGCCACCAGGTCTTCCGGCGTGCCGACGCCCATCAGGTAGTGCGGCTTGTTTTCCGGCAGGCGCGGCCCGACGTGCTCGAGGATGCGCATCATGTCTTCCTTCGGCTCGCCGACCGACAGGCCGCCGATCGCCAGGCCCGGGAAGTTGATATCTTCCAGGCCGGCCAGCGATTCGTCGCGCAGGCGCTCGTACATGCCACCCTGGACGATGCCGAACAGCGCGTTCGGGTTCTCGCCGGCCTTGAACTCGTTCATCGAGCGCTGGGCCCAGCGCAGCGACATGCGCATCGACTTCGCCGCCTCTTCGGCCGTCGCGGGTCTTTCATCTATTTCGTACGGCGTGCATTCGTCGAACTGCATCACGATGTCAGAATTTAGCGAGCGCTGGATCTGCATCGAGATTTCCGGCGACAGGAACAGCTTCGAGCCGTCGATCGGCGAAGCGAACTTGACGCCCTCTTCCGTGATCTTGCGCATCGCGCCCAGCGAAAACACCTGGAAGCCGCCGGAATCGGTCAGGATCGGCTTGTCCCAGCCCATGAAGCCATGCAGGCCGCCGAACTTGTCCAGCACCTGGGTGCCCGGGCGCAGCCACAGGTGGAAAGTGTTGCCGAGGATGATCTGCGAACCGACTTCCTTCAATTCATTCGGATCCATCGCCTTGACCGAGCCGTAGGTGCCGACCGGCATGAAGATCGGGGTCTCGATGGTGCCGTGGTTCAGTTTTAAACGGCCGCGGCGGGCGTGCGACAGGCCGCTCGTGTCTTTCTTGAGGAGGGTAAATTCCAGCATGTAATTAAATAGTGTTGGTTGCGCGTGCCTGCGTGGTCAACAGCATGGCGTCGCCATAGCTGAAGAAACGGTATTCGCTGGCGATCGCGTGCGCATAGGCGCTGCGGATGGCGTCGTAGCCGGCAAAGGCCGAGACCAGCATCATCAGCGTCGACTTGGGCAGGTGGAAATTCGTGATCAGGCGGGTCACCGTCTTGAACAGGTAGCCCGGGGTGATGAACAGGCGGGTGTCGCCGCTGCCGGCCTGCAGGGTGCCGCTCTGCGAGGCCGACTCCAGCGCGCGCAACGAGGTCGTGCCGACCGCGACCACGTCGCGGCCCGCAGCCTGGGCAGCAGCTACCAGCTCCACGGTCTCTTGCGGAATCGTGTACCACTCGCTGTGCATGTTGTGCTCGGCCAGGTTCTCGACCCGCACCGGCTGGAAGGTGCCGGCGCCGACGTGCAGCGTCACGTAGGCAATGGTGACGCCCTTGGCCGCCACGCGGTCCAGCAGCGGCTGGTCGAAGTGCAGGCCGGCGGTCGGCGCGGCGACGGCGCCCGGTTCTTTGGAATACACGGTCTGGTAGCGCTGCTCGTCGAAATCGTCGGCATCGTGCTCGATGTAGGGCGGCAGCGGCAGGCGGCCGTGGGCCTCGATCAGCTCGAATACGTCGCCATCGAAATGAAGCGTAAAGAATTCGCCGGCGCGCTCGCCGACGCCGACATCGAAGGCGTCGGCCAGGCGGATGCGGCTGCCCGGCTTGGGCGACTTGGAGGCCCGCACCTGCGCCAGCACCGTGCGCGGATCGAGCACGCGCTCGACCAGCACCTCGACCTGGCCACCGGTATCCTTCTGGCCGAAAAAGCGCGCCTTCAGCACGCGGGTGTTGTTCATCACCAGCACGTCGCCGGCCTGCAGCTGGTCGACGATGTCGGAAAAATGGCGGTCCGTGATGCGGTCGCCGTCCAGCTGCAGCAGGCGCGACGCGCTGCGGTCCGGCAGCGGCACCTGGGCGATGCGCTCGGGCGGCAGGTCAAAATCGAAATCGGAAAGGGAATACATTCTGCTCTTCTTTGGAATCATCGCTGCCCCCTTTACAATAGAGGCTCAAGCGTGTACGGCGAACCTTCTATTTTACCCCTGATTTCCGGCCGGAGGGCCGCCGACATGCATCAACAAGCCTTTTATGCCCGCCACCAAAGCCAAAGCCGCACCGACACCGGCAGCGAAAAACATCGAAGCCAAGCTCGCCAAGCTCGGCCTGCGCACCGACATGGACCTGGTCCTGCACCTGCCGATGCGCTACGAAGACGAAACCGAGATCGTCCCGATCCGCGAAGCCTGCCTGCGCGGCGGCCACGTGTCGCAGGTCGAAGGTGTCGTGACCAAGAATGAAATCAGCTACAAGCCCAGGAAGCAGCTGCTGGTATCGATCGCCGACGAGACCTCGGACATCCAGCTGCGCTTCATGAATTTCTACGGCAGCCAGGTCAAGCAGCTGGCCGAAGGCACGCGCGTGCGCGCCCGCGCCGAAGTGCGCCACGGCTTCTTCGGTGCCGAGATGGTGCACCCGGTGTACAAAATCGTCAACGAAGGCGCGCCGCTGCCGACCTCGCTCACGCCGGTGTACCCGGCCGGCGAAGGCCTGTCGCAGACCATCCTGCGGCGCGCGATCAACGACGCGATGAAGCGGGTCGAATGGCAGGACACGGTGCCGCCGTCGGTGCGCACGCGCCTCAACCTGGCCGAATTCCAGCCGGCGGTGCGCCTGCTGCATTACCCGCCGGCCGACGTCGACACCCATGCGCTGATCGAGCGCAGCCACCCGGCCTGGACCCGCGTGAAATTCGACGAGCTGCTGGCCCAGCAGCTGTCGCTGAAGCGCGCGCAGGTGGCGCGCCGCGAAAAGGGGGCGCCGCATCTGGCGTCAGTGGGGACGCTGTCGCATGCGTTCCTGGAAACGCTGCCGTTCAAGCTGACGGCTGCCCAGGCGCGCGTGGTCAAGGAAATCAGCGCCGACCTGCGCGAAGGGTACCCGATGCAGCGCCTGCTGCAGGGCGACGTCGGCAGCGGCAAGACCGTGGTCGCCGCGCTGGCGGCGGCCCAGGCCATCGACAGCGGCTACCAGGCCGCGCTGATGGCGCCGACCGAGATCCTGGCCGAACAGCACTTCCGCAAGATCGCCGCCTGGATGGAACCGCTCGGCGTAAAAGTCGCCTGGCTGACCGGCAGCCTGAAGAAAAAGGAAAAGCAGGCGGCCAACGAGATGGCCGAAACCGGCGCCGCCAACCTGGTGATCGGCACCCACGCATTGATCCAGGACTCGGTGCAGTTCGCGAAGCTGGGCCTGGTGCTGGTCGACGAGCAGCACCGCTTCGGCGTCGGCCAGCGCCTGACCTTGCGCAATAAAGGCAGCGACGGCCTGGTGCCGCACCAATTGATGATGTCGGCCACGCCGATCCCGCGCACGCTGGCGATGACCTACTACGCCGACCTCGAAGTGTCGGTCATCGACGAGCTGCCGCCGGGCCGCACGCCGATCGTCACGCGCGCGATCGACCAGAACCGGCGCGATGAAGTCATCGAACGCGTGCATGCGGCCGCGCTCGAGGGCCGCCAGGCGTACTGGGTGTGTCCACTGATCGAGGAATCGGAAGCGCTGCAGCTGCAGACCGCCACCGACACCTTCGAGACCCTCGCCGCTTCCCTGCCCGACCTCGTGGTCGGCCTGGTGCACGGGCGCATGAAGCCGGCTGAAAAGCAGGTGATCATGGATGCGTTTTCCGCCGGCCATGTGCACGTGCTGGTGGCGACCACCGTGATCGAGGTCGGCGTCGACGTGCCGAACGCGTCATTGATGGTGATCGAGCACGCCGAGCGCTTCGGCCTGTCGCAGCTGCACCAGCTGCGCGGCCGCGTCGGGCGCGGCTCGGCGGCCAGCGTGTGCCTGCTGCTGTATCAGAGCCCGCTCGGCCAGGTGGCCAAGCAGCGCCTGATGACGATGCGCGAGACCACCGACGGCTTCGAGATCGCCCGGCGCGACCTGGAAATCCGCGGCCCCGGCGAATTCCTGGGCGCGCGCCAGTCGGGCGAAGCGATGCTGCGCTTTGCCGACCTGGAAACCGACCAGTGGATCGTGGAACAGGCGCGCGACGTGGCGCAGTGGCTGCTGGATGCGGGGACGCCGGAGGCGGAGGCGATCGTGGATGCGCACCTGCAAAGGTGGCTTGGGGGGCGGGAGGAGTTTCTGAAGGTTTGAGGCGTGCCTCAAATAACGCTGGCGCATAAACGTCATCCGTTAGCGCGTCAACGTCATCGGTTAGCGCGTAAACGTCATCCCCGCGAAGGCGGGGATCCAAGTTGTACGCGTTTCGATAGCGCCTAAAACTTGGGTTCCCGCCTGCGCGGGAACGACGTGCTCAAGTCAACTCAGTTACTGGTGTTACTTGGCAGCCGCCGTGGTAGCAGCCACCGTGGTGTGCGCCGCTGCCTTGTGCTGGGCCTTCGCCGCCTTGTGTTCGGCCTTGGCTTCCTTCACCTCGGCCTTCGCTTCGGCCTTGGTCTCTTTGGCATCCGCCTTGGCTTCCTTCACTTCGGTCTTGGCGGTCTGCTTGGCTTCCTTCACGTCGGCCTTGGCCGCAGCCTTGGTCTCTTTCACTTCAGCCTTCGCTGCCTGCTTTTCCTGCTTGGCTTCTGCCTTGGCCGCCGCCGCGGTGGTGGCTACCGGGGTGGTGGTAGCCGGTGCCGGGGTCTGGGCGAATGCTGCGGTTGCGAACAGGCCGGCGATCAGGGTAGCGATGGTCTTTTTCATGATGAATGGTCCTTAGTTTCGTTTTCGGTTGCAGCGCACGTTCATCGTGTCGCCTGTCCATAAAACGAGGCACCCCATCACCCTGTTGACGGCCTTTACAAACGCTTACCGTGCTGACAGATGCTTACAACTCGGCAGTATGCGCCTTATTCGACCCTGGTCAACTCCACGCCATCCACCGTCATCTTCCACTTGCCGCCTTCGCGGTGCGGCGGCTTGCTGACCACGAAGGTGGAGCGCACCAGGCTGAAACCGACGTCGAAGTTGTCGCCGTTGAAGCCTTGCAGGTCGACGTTCAGGTTCAGGTCCTTGCCCGGCTGCTTGCGCGCGTAGTCGACGTGGCCATCCTGCTTGAGGTGGATGCGCATCTCCCGGCCGCGCCAGTCGCCGACGTAGGCTGCCTTGTCGGCGGGGACCGGCACCGGGTCGGCAAAGCTGGGCGCAGCGACAAGGGAGCCGGCAAGCAGGCAAGCGGTGAACAGGACGGCGCGGCGGATCATGGTTGTTCCTTGATGAGTCAGGTGACCGTCAAAGTATCGTGCCGGCCACGCGCGCCGTCAAAGCAAACCGCGTATGCATGCGTGGTCAAATGGCGACAGCGCCTGCAGTAGTGCTTACACCCATAAAAAAAGCCCGCACTGTGCGGGCTTGCGATGCGTCGCGACTCGCTTATTTGCTGGTCGAGGTGGGGGTGCCCGAGGTGCTGGGGTCGGTCGGACCTGTGGTCGCCGGCTGGGCGCCAGCCGGTGCGTTGGGATCGGTCTTGATCGGCGCGTGCTTCTTGGGATGCTTGGCGGTCGCTTTCTGCGCGCCCCTGGTTTCCTTGGCCTCGGGGGCGGCCGTTTCCTTGTCATGCATAGCTTGCGCCTTGGCAACGGCCGGCGCGATCGCCGACTGCGGCGTTGCAGTGGACGGCGACGCCGGGGCCGGCGTGGTCTGGGCAAAAGCGGCGGTGGCGAACAGGCCGGCGATCAAGCTTGCGATGGTCTTTTTCATGATGGAGCGTCTCCTTCATTGTTGAGTTGAGTGCACGTTTGCGTGGCACGTCTCCCATTAACGCGGCCTTTGCTCCACCTGTTGACCAGATTTACAAGTATTTACATCACGGTTCAGGCAGCCTTGGATTCGTAGCCGTACCAGGCATCGAACAGGTGGCTGGCCTTGGCATCCTTGACTTCCGGCCGCGCGCGCAGCCAGGTCACCACGGTCTCGATGTCCGCTTCGCTGGCCGAACCGCGTTCGGCCCGAGCCACGATGCCGCCGGTTTCCAGCAGCGGCATGCGGCCGCCGAAGCCGCCGGCCAGCAGGCCGTGTCCATCGAGGAAGTTCGAAAATGCGCTGAGGAAATCGTCGTAGGGTTCGCCGTCCATCGGGCTGGCAAACACCAGGTCGACTTCGAAGCTCAGCTCCTGGAATTCGGCGACGCGCTGCTTCTTGCGCTGGCGCGGGCTCAGGCGCCGCACGCGGCAGTTGGCGCAGGGGTTCTTTTTCATGGGTTTCCTTTATTGGTTGAACAGCGCGTCGGCTGCATAGGTCAGGCCGATCTGGCGCCGGATGTCGTCCATCACGCCCATCAGGGCCAGGGTGTCGTCATGGGTCATGCCCGGGCTTTCGATCAGGCCGGCCTGCCAGCAGCGCTGGGCCTCGATCGCTTCGTGCACGTAGCCGTTGCCCAGGTAGGGCGTGGCCACGGTGCGGGCGACGCCATCCAGGCGCGTCACGGTCACGGTCTGGGCATGGTGGAACTTGGTGTTCATGCGCACGCGGCCCAGGTCGCCGGCGATCGTCAGTTCGCTCGGCAGGTGGGCGCGCAGCGAGCAGCTGCAGCTGGACAGGCCGCCGCCGCGGTGCTTCAGCACGAAGCTGGTCTGCTCGTCGACGCCGGTGGCGCCGATGTCGGCCTGCGCCACCACCGATTCGACCGGCCCCAGCAGCGCCACCGCGATCGACAGCGGATAGATGCCAATGTCGAGCAGCGCGCCGCCACCCAGTGCCGGGTTGAACAGGCGGTGCTCGGGACCGACTTGTGCGGCGAAGCCGAGGTCGGCGATCACCTGCACCGCCTTGCCGATCTCGCCGGATTCCACGATGCGGCGCACCTCGGCCAGGCCCGGCAGGTAGCGCGACCACATCGCTTCCATCAGGAACAGGTTTTTGGCACGCGCCAGCGCCACCAGCTGCTCGGCTTCGGCGCGGTTGACGGTGAACGCCTTTTCGCACAGCACGCCCTTGCCCGCTTCCAGCGCCATGCGCACGTTCTCGAAGTGCATCGGGTGCGGCGTGCCGACGTAGATCAGGTCGATGTCGGCCGCCTGCGCCAGTGCTTCATAGGAGCCATAGGCCTTAGTTGCAACATTCTCACCGAACTCCTGGGTGAACGCCTGCGCGCCCTCCTGCGTGCGCGAGCCGACGCCGGTCAGCACCGCATCCGGCGTGTCCTTCAACGCGTTGGCAAAGGCCTTGGCGATCCGGCCGGTGCCGAGAATGCCCCATCGTACGCTTGCGGTCATTTTTTCTCCTTCTTGGGTCTGAATACGGTTTCGTCGAGATAAAACGCTGCATTCTGTTCCGGCCACCAGCCGGGCACGCCCAGCACCTGCAGTGGCGTGAAGGCGGCGGTGCTCAAGCCCTCGGCCGCCAGGCTGGCGGCCAGGGTCTGGTCGATCCAGTCGCGCCGTTCCTGCCATCCCAGGGCGAACCAGGCGTCGCCCGCGAACAGCACGCGCGTGTGGGCGGTGATCGCCTTGCGCGGCGCGACCAGCTTTTCCATCAGCGCGTGGCCGAACAGCCAGACCTGGGCATCGTCGACAAATCGGGCGCGCCGGGCATGCAGGACCTCGTGCCAGCGGTGGGCGCGCAAGCCTTCGGCCAGTGCCCGGCCGCCATCGCTGTCGCGCACCACCAGCAGCGCCGCGTTCTCGTCGAACAGGGTAGCGGCATCGCGCGCCGGGCCGCGCGATTTACCCACGCCGGCGGCTGCGATCTGCGCTGCCTGCAGCGCGTTCAGTTCGCGCTTGATGAGCGGGAAGGTCTGCCACACCAGGCCATTGAAGAAATCGTGCAGGTTGTCGCGCGTCGGCACGCCGCCGGTGGTGCCGATGAAGGCTTCGTAGGCGGTGCCGGGCGGCAGGTCGTCCTGCGGTACGAAGCGGATCGGCAGCCCGCGGTGGTTCTGCAGCCCGAGACGCGCCGCGTTGGCATTGAACGCATCGATGAAGCCCGCGCCGGCAACGATGTCACCGCGCAGGCTGTCCCAGGCGGGACGCACCGTGTCATACCACGGGCGTGCCCAGTCGATCTCCGCGATAGCCGGGACCATGCGCCGGCTTACACCATCTTCCAGCCGATCTGTTCGCCGGCGTTCAGCGGCACCAGTTCGTGCTCGCCCATCGGCACGGTGGCCGGCAGGGTCCAGCTTTCGCGCTTGAGGGTGATGGTGCCCTGGTTGACCGGCAGGTCATAGAAGTTCGGGCCGTTCAGGCTGGCGAAGGCTTCCAGCTTGTCCAGCGCGCCGGCTTCGTCGAAGGCGGTGGCGTACAGCTCCATCGCGTGCAGCGCGGTGTAGCAGCCGGCGCAGCCGCAGCTGGCTTCCTTGGCGTGCAGCGCGTGCGGGGCCGAGTCGGTGCCGAGGAAGAAGCGCTCGTCGCCGCTGGTCGCCGCGGTCACCAGCGCCAGGCGGTGTTCTTCGCGCTTGAGCACCGGCAGGCAGTAGTAATGCGGGCGGATGCCGCCGCGGAAGATCTCGTTGCGGTTGTACAGCAGGTGGTGCGCGGTGATGGTGGCGGCGATCGGACCTTCGGCTTCGGCCACGTACTGGGCGGCGTCGCGCGTGGTGATGTGCTCGAACACGATCTTGAGTTCCGGGAAATCGCGGCGCAGCGGGCGCATCACGCGCTCGATGAACACGGCTTCGCGGTCGAACAGGTCGATCTCATTATCCGTGACTTCGCCGTGCACCAGCAGCGGCATGTCGAGTTCCTGCATCACTTCCAGGGTTTGATAGCACTTGCGCAGGTCGGTCACGCCGGCCGCCGAATTGGTGGTGGCGCCGGCCGGATACAGTTTAACGGCGTGGATGAAGCCGGTGTCGACGGCGCGGCGGATTTCGTCCGGATCGGTATTGTCGGTCAGGTACAGCGTCATCAGCGGCTCGAAGCGCATGCCCTGCGGCAGCGCGGCCAGGATGCGCTGGCGGTAGTCGGCGGCGGCGGCGGCGGTGGTGACCGGCGGTTTCAGGTTCGGCATCACGATCGCGCGCGCGAACTGGCGGGCGGTGTGCGGCAGGACGTCGGCCAGCGTGGCGCCGTCGCGCAGGTGCAGGTGCCAGTCGTCGGGGCGGGTGATCGTAAGGGTGTCGGGGGATTCGATGATGGACATGGCGGTTCTCGGATTGCGGACGGCGATATTCTACCCCGTGGACATCGCCTGGAGCACACCTCATGGCGCACTCGTGATCTAATGCCGGCTCGCCACCGAGACAGGATTTTTCATGCCGACACGCAGCATTACCGAATTGACCACCCTCGCCACCGACGCCCTGGTGCGCGCCGGCGCCGGTCGCGCCATGGCCGAATCCACCGCGCGTGCGCTGGTCGCGGCCGAAGCCCAGCATCTGAGCTCGCACGGCCTGTCGCGCGTACCGCAGTACTGCTCGCACCTGGCCAGCGGCCGGGTCGACGGCCAGGCCGTGCCACGCGTGCAGCAGACCCGCCCCGCCGCCCTGCTGGTGGATGCCGCCGACGGCTTTGCCTTCCCGGCCTGCGAACTGGCGGTCCAGGAAGCGATCCGCTCGGCACGCGCATGCGGCGCCGCCTTTGCCGGCGTCACCAACAGCCACCACTCCGGCGCCGCCGCGCTGCAGCTGGCACCGGTGGCGGCGGCCGGCATGGTCGGCCTGGCATTTTCGAATTCGCCCGGCGCGATGCCGGCCTGGGGCGGCAAGCGGCCGCTGTTCGGCACCAACCCGATCGCCGCCGTGTTCCCGCGCCGCGACGCACCGCCCCTGGTGATCGATTTGTCGCTGTCGAAGGTCGCGCGCGGCAAGCTGATGGTGGCCAAGCAGGAAGGCCGCAGCATTCCCGAAGGCTGGGCGCTGGACAAGGACGGCAACCCGACCACCGATCCGGCCGAAGGCATGGAAGGGATGATGCTGCCGGCCGGCGGCGTCAAGGGCGCTATGCTGGCGCTGGTGGTCGAGCTGCTGTGCTGCGCGCTGACCGGGGCGTCGTTCGGCTTCGAGGCCGATTCCTTCTTCCCGGCCGAAGGCAACCGGCCGCGCATCGGCCAGGCCTTCCTGGTGATCGACCCGGCGGCGCTGGCCGGCGGCGACGTGTTCCACGCCCGGATCGAGACGCTGGTGGAAGCGATGCTGGTGGACGAGGACGTGCGCCTGCCGGGGTCGCGGCGCGAGGCGCTGGCGGAGTATGCCCATGCAGAGGGCATTGCCGTGCCGGAGGCGCTGCTGGCGCAGCTGGAAGCGCTGGCGCGGGCGTAGGGTGGACGGGTTTCCCGTCCACGCGGTGATACGCACCGGTTTCAAATACGTGCACGATTACGGCGCCGGTCGCAATCACCGCGTGGACGGCAAGCCGTCCACCCTACATTCATATTAGTGGATGATCCGGGACAGGAACTCGCGCGCGCGCTCCGACTGCGGGGCCTCGAAAAACGCTTCCTTGGCGCTGTCCTCGACGATGCGGCCGCCATCCATGAACAGCACGCGGTCGGCCACCTTGCGCGCAAAGCCCATTTCGTGGGTGACCACCATCATGGTCATGCCGTCGCGCGCCAGGCCGACCATCACGTCCAGCACCTCGCCCACCATCTCCGGGTCGAGCGCGGACGTCGGTTCGTCGAACAGCATGGCCACCGGATCCATCGCCAGCGCCCGCGCGATCGCCACCCGCTGCTGCTGGCCGCCCGAGAGCTGGGCCGGGAACTTGTCCTGGTGCGCCAGCAGGCCTACCCGTTCCAGGTACTTCAGGCCGTTGGCCGTGGCCTCGTCGCGCGAGCGTTTCAGCACTTTCATTGGCGCCAGGTTCAGGTTGTCGCGGACCGACAAGTGCGGAAACAGCTCGAAATTCTGGAACACCATGCCGATGCGCGCGCGCAGCGCCGGCAGGTCGGTGCGCGGATCGCCGACCTCGGTGCCGTCGACGCGGATGCTGCCCTGCTGGAAGGGCTCGAGGCCGTTGACGGTCTTGATCAGGGTCGACTTGCCGGAACCGGACGGCCCGCACACCACCACCACGTCGCCGCGCGCCACCCGGGTGCTGCACCCATCGAGCACCCGGAAGGTGCCGTACCATTTGCTGACCCCATCGATTTCTATCATCTGCTTCCCTTGCATTGTCGTGCATTTACAAAGACTTGCGCGTGCTTGACAGCACCATCAACGCCTAGGATACTGCGGAACTTGTCAATATCGTCAGCTTAATCCTGCCCTGATTTTGCCTGAACTTGGCAGGGTCGGGACGGACGATCTTCTCCCGAACCCCTGCCCTACTGCGCCGCCATCACCAGAGGAAGCAATATGACCAATCGAAACCGCCTCACCACCTACATCCTCGTAGGCCTGGTGCTTGGCATCGTCGTCGGCTACGTCGCGAACACGAACATGGCCGATCCGGCCGGCTTCGCCGACAAGATGTCGCTGGTGACCACGCTGTTCCTGCGCCTGATTAAAATGATCATCGCGCCGCTGGTGTTTGCCACGCTGGTGGTCGGCATCGCCAAGATGGGCGACGCCAAGGAAGTGGGCCGCATCGGGGTCAAGGCGCTCGGCTGGTTCATCATCGCTTCACTGCTGTCGCTGACCCTGGGCCTGATCCTGGTGAACATCTTCCGTCCGGGTGACGCGATGGCGCTGTCCGGCCACCTGCCGGCGGCCACCGCCTCTTCCGGCATCACCACCGCCGGCTTCACCCTGAACGACTTCGTCACCCACCTGGTGCCGGCCTCGATCGTCGACGGCATGGCCAAGAACGAAATCCTGCAGATCGTGATCTTCTCGATCTTCTTCGGCACCGGCGCCGCCGCCGTCGGCGCCCGCGCCACCCCGCTGATCGACGCCATCGACGGCGTCGCCCACGTGATGCTGAAGGTGACCGGCTACGTGATGAACTTCGCACCCTTCGCCGTGTTCGCCGCGGTCGCCAGCACCATCGCCAAGAGCGGCGTCGGCGTGCTGGCCACCTATGGCCTGTTCATGGGCGAGTTCTACCTCAGCATGGTGCTGCTGTGGATCGTGCTGATCCTGATCGGCATCCTGTTCGTGGGCCCGCGCATCCTCAAGCTGCTTGGCCTGCTGCGCGAACCGACCATCCTGGCATTCACCTGCGCCTCGTCGGAAGCCGCCTTCCCGAAAACCCTGGAAGGCCTGGAGCGCTTCGGCGTCAAGAACCGCCTGGCCGCCTTCGTGCTGCCGATCGGCTACTCGTTCAACCTCGACGGCTCGATGTTGTACTGCACCTTCGCCACCATCTTCATCGCCCAGGCCTACGGCATCGAACTACCGCTGTCGACCCAGCTGACCATGATGCTGGTGCTGATGCTGACCTCGAAGGGCATCGCCGGCGTGCCGCGCGCCTCGCTGGTCGTCATCGCCGCCACCCTGAACCAGTTCCACATCCCGGAAGCCGGCCTGCTGCTCCTGCTCGGCATCGACCACTTCCTGGACATGGGCCGCTCGGCCACCAACGTGATCGGCAACGGCATCGCCACCGCGGTGGTGGCGAAGTGGGAGGGCGAACTGGGTCAGCCGGTCGCCGAAGAGAAGGATCTGTCGACGGCGACGCTGCGCTGATCCGGCGCGCCGATTCAAAGATAAAGCAAACCAAAGGCTTTCCCGAAGTGGAAAGCCTTTTTTTATGAACGCAGCATCCGAACGTCGCCTCTGCCTGCGCAGGGGCGACGGTATATTTGAGTATCAGTCCCAAGGAGATTCCATGTATTTGAAACCCATGCGCACCCTGTTCGCGCTCTTCCTCTGCCTGTTCGCCCTCGCCGCCCAGGCCCAGACCACCGCCGCCAAGCTGCCGCGCGTGGTCATCCTCGCCACCGGCGGCACCATCGCCGGCACCGGCGCCACCAGCACCACCACCGTCGGCTACACCGCCGCCACGGTCGGCGTCGACGCACTGATCAAGGCCGTGCCCGAGCTGCAGAAGGTGGCCCAGGTCAGCGGCGAGCAGGTGTTCCAGATCGCCAGCGAAAACATGGGCAACGAGCAGTGGCTGACGCTGGCCAAGCGCGTCAACCTGCTGCTGGCCAAGCCGGACGTCGACGGCATCGTGATTACCCACGGCACCGACACCATCGAGGAAACCGCCTACTTCCTGAACCTGGTGGTCAAGAGCAGGAAGCCGGTGGTGGTGGTCGGCGCCATGCGGCCGTCGACCGCGATCTCGGCCGACGGTCCGATCAACCTGTACAACGCGGTGCTCACCGCCGGCAGCCAGGAAGCGGTCGGCAAGGGCGTGCTGGTGGTGCTGAACGACCAGATCAACGCGGCGCGCGACGTCACCAAGACCAACACCGTCACCACCGACACGTTCAAATCGCCGGAACTGGGCCTGCTCGGCTACGTGGTCGGCAACCAGCCGCATTTCTACCGCGCCTCGACCCGCAAGCACACGGCGGACACCGAGTTCGACGTGTCGAACCTGACGTCGCTGCCGCAAGTGGACATCGCCTACAGCTACGCCAACGTTGGCCCGGCCGCGATCAACGCGCTGGTGGCGGCCGGCGCCAAGGGCCTGGTGCATGCCGGCGTCGGCGACGGCAGCCTGCCGACCAAGGTACGCCCTGCCCTGTCCAGCGCGCGCAAGAACGGCGTGGTCATCGTGCGTTCGAGCCGCGTCGGCCAGGGCATCGTGGCGCGCAACGGCGAAGCCAACGACGACGAGCTGGACTTCGTGGTGTCGGATACCCTGAATCCGCAGAAAGCGCGCATCCTGCTGATGCTGGCGCTGACCAGGACCACCAGCACCAAGGACATCCAGCGGATGTTCACCACCTACTGATCCGCCCCCCGGTTCAGAACGTGTGCATCAAGCCCAGCGACACCCCGCGCTGGGACGTCTGCTTCGACGGCACCAGCGCGCCGCTGTAGCGGTTGAGGTCCAGCTCCGCGTAGATATTGCTGCGCTTGGAGAATGCATAGACGCCGCCCAGCAGGTACAGCGTGCGGCTGCCTTCGTCGGCCAGGCCGTCGTAGTCCGACCGGTAGACGGCGGCGGTCAGCGCCACCGGCCCATTCACCTGGTAGCTGGCGCCGCCGAACACCGTCCGGTTCTGGTAGATGCCGGCGCCGCCGACGGTCTCCTGGCGCTCGCGCGACACCCCCGCCTTGAAGGTCAAGTCCTTCTGCTTGTAACCGCCGCCGACGATCCAGGCGCGGTTGCCCAGGCCCGCCGTGGTCTGCTTGTAGGTGTAGGCGCCGCCCGCCAGTACCGGGCCGCCGGCGTACAGGAATCCCAGCGCCTGGGCCGTCCCCCGGGACCGGTCTTCGGCGTTTTCGCCGGGCGCGTGCTCGGCGCGCAAGGTCCACGGACCGAAGGTGCCGGTGTACTGGATGTCGTTGTTGAAGCGCGTGCCCGAAGACGAGGACGCGCCCAGGCCGGCGTTCCGGGCCGCCGCCGGCAGGGTGGTGCCGGCGCCCGAGGACAGCGGCACGATGCCGGTGTAGTGGTGGTCGTAAGGATCGAGGAACAGTTCGGTGCGAAAGCCGATCGTGTACTGGCGGCCCAGGTCGATGTAACCCCATTTGCCGCCCAGCCCGACCGACGCGGTACGGTTGAACAGCACGTTGTTGGTGTTGTCCAGCGCGCCCGACTTGCTGGAAAAGCCGCTTTCCAGGCGGAAGCGCGCCTTGAGTCCATTGCCGAGGTCTTCTTCGCCGCGAAAGCCGAGGCGGTTCGAGAAGGAGTTACCGGACCCCATCGTCAACTGGCCGTTGCCGGCGGCATCCACATTGGTCTGGTAGCGCAGGCCGGCATCGATGGCGCCGTAGACGGTGACCGTCGATTGGGCGAACGCGGCGGCGGGCAGCATCCATGCCACCGCCAGCGTCGGAAGAAATTTGTTCATGGCTGTCTCGTTGTATGTTTTATAGGTAGCGCGACCGGCAGTAGACCGGCAACTGAGGCGCGCACGCCCCTCTCCGCAGGCTGCCGGTGCTGATGCTTGGGAACAGCGGCGGCCGCCGGATCGCCGGACCGCCGGGCCGCCGCGTGCGAAGAGGAATGCAGGCGGCGGCTTTAGGCCGCTGCCTTGGCGGACGCCTTGCGCGTCGCCTGTTGCGCGCCGCTGCTCAGTATCAGCAGGGTGACGATGCTGGCCAGCGCCAGGATCGCGATCGGCAGCAGCGCCAGCGAATAGCTGCCGGTTTCCTCCCTGATCCAGCCGTAGACGTTGACCATCAGGCCGCCGCCGATCAGGTTCGCGCATGCATTGATCGCCGCCAGGCCCGCCGCCGCCCCCGAGGCCGGAAGCCAGGACGAGCTCAGGGCCCAGAACGGTCCCTTGAACGAGTAGGCACCGATCAGCACGCAGGACAGCAGCACCACGGTCGGCGCCAGCGAAGTGATGAACAGTGAGCTCAGCATGCCGGCCGAGATCAGGGCCAGCGGGATCGCGGTATGCCAGCGGCGCTCGGCCTTGCGGTCCGAATGACGGCCCCACCAGACCATCAGGATGGCCGCGATCACGTAGGGAATCGAGTTGATCAGGCCCGTCTCCATGATGCTCAGGCCGAAGGACTTGAGCAGCTGCGGCTGCCACACGCCGAGCACCGTGCCTGCCGCCGATGCGGTCGAGCACACCAGCGCCATGCCCAGCACTTCTTTACTCCTCAGCAGCTTGGCAAGCGGGACGTGGGCCGCCGATTTTTTCTCGCTGCGCTCCTTTTCCATGCGGGCGGACAGCCAGTTGCGCTGCTCCGCGCTCAGCCACTTGGCCTGTTCCGGACGGTCGGTCAGGAAGGACAGGCAGGCAAAGCCCATCAGCACCGTCGGGATGCCTTCGAGGATGAACAGCCAGTGCCAGCCGCGCAGGCCCAGCAGGCCGTCGGCCTGCAGCAACAGCGCCGACAGTGGCGAGCCGATGAAGCTGGCCATCGGCACCGCCACCATGAAGATGGCGACGATGCGGCCACGGTAGGCGGCCGGGAACCAGTAGGTCAGATACAGCACCACGCCGGGGAAGAAGCCGGCTTCGGCTGCCCCCAGCAGGAAACGCATGATGTACAGCGAGGTCGGGCCCTGCACCGCCGCCATGCCGGCCGACACCAGGCCCCAGGTGATCATGATCCGGGCGATCCACTTGCGCGCGCCGAACTTTTGCAGCGCCAGATTGCTGGGCACCTCGAACAGGAAATACGAAATGAAGAACAGGCTGCCGGCGAAACCGAACATCTTCTTGGTCAGGCCAAGGTCGTCGTTCATCTGCAGCGACGCCATGCCGATGTTGCCGCGGTCGATGAAGGCCAGCAGGTAGCACAGCATCAGGAAGGGGATGAGGCGCCAGGTGATTTTGCGGATGGTCTCCGCTTCCAGGTGCGCGTTGTGTTGGATCTCGCTCATGTCGTCTCCAATAGTAATCGTCCGGGCGCGTCTTGGTGCGCTCTTATTTTGTTTTGGTTGCCTTCAGGCGTGCTGTTCGAGTACCGCCAGCACGTTCTGCGCCGCTGCCGTACCCATGCCGACATAGGCGTCGCTCGTCACGCCGCCGATGTGCGGCGACAGGATCGCGTTGGGCACCCGGGTGAACGCGTGGTCAAGCGCAAAAGGCTCGACCTGGAAGCTGTCCAGGCCTGCGGCCAGCAGCGCGCCGCTGCGCAGGGCAGCCTCCAGCGCCGCTTCGTCGATCAGGCCGCCGCGCGCGGTATTCACCACGATCGCGCCCGGGCGCATCGTCGCCAGGGTTGCGGCGTTCAGCATGTTGGCGTTGTCCTTCGTGAGCGGGCAATGCAGCGACAGCACGTCGGCCCCGGCGATGACGTCCGCCAGCGGCAGCAGGTCGACGCCCTCCGGCGCCGCCTTGGCGAACGGATCGTGGGCGATGACGGTCATGCCCATCGCGATGCCGACGGCGGCCACGCGGGCGCCGATCGCGCCGAGTCCCACCAGGCCGAGCGTGCGGCCGCGCAGTTCCAGGCTTTTATGGGTTGCCTTGTCCCAGTGGCCCGCGTGCATGCGCACGTCGAGTGCCGGCACGTTCTTGGCGCAGGCCAGGATCAGGGCCCAGGTGTGCTCGGCCACCGCGGGCGCATTGGCGCCGGTGGCGGCCTTGACGGCGATGCCGCGACGCTTGGCCGCTTCGCTGTCGATGGTATCGATGCCGGTACCGTGCTTGGACACCACGCGCAGCTTGGCGCTGGCTTCCATCACACGCTCGCTGATGCGGCCGTAGCGCGCGATGATGGCGACCGGCTGGTATTGGCGGCTCAAGGCGACCAGGTCGTCTTCGCCGGGCGTCTTGCCGGCGTAGACGATGTCGAAGCCGGACAGCAGCGCCACCGCCTGTTCGGCGAGGTCGGCGCCGGTCACCAGGATGACCGGACGCTGTTGCTTGGTGTCGAGGACGGCGTTCACAGGGTCTCTCCTTCGGCCAGCACGCCGGCCTTGCGCAGGGCGCCGTCGAGCCAGGTCGGGCGCAGCTGCTTGCCGCTGCGGATGCCGTCGATGCGCGCGGTTTCGTCGGCCAGTTTCTGCTTGGCCGCATCCAGCACGGCCGGCACCTTGCCCGGCTCGACCACGACCACGCCGTCGGCATCGGCCACCACCAGGTCGCCCGGCTGCACGGTCACGCCGCCCACCGACACCGGCCAGTTGATACGGCCCGGCACCAGCTTGGTTGGGCCGTTCGGGTTGGCGCCGATGGCATACATCGGGAAGCCGAGCGCGCGGATCGCTTCGGTGTCGCGCACGGCGCCATACAGGATCACGCCGGCGATGCCGAGCGCCATGCACTGGCTGACCATGATCTCGCCCATCAGCGCGCAGGATTCGTCGCCCTTGCCGTCGACGACCAGCACGTCGCCCGGCTTGGCGACCGCCATCGCGGCGTGGATCATGAGGTTGTCGCCGGGGCGGACTTCGACCGTGATCGCGGTGCCGGCGATGCGCATGCCGGGTGCCAGCGGCGCGATGCGGCTGCTCAGGGCGCCGCGGCGGCCGGCCACGTCGGCCAGGATGGACGATGGGTATTCGGCCGCGCGGGCGACCAGGTCGGGGCTGGTGCGTTCGATGTCGCGGATGACGTCGGGTGGCGTGGGATGGGTCATGGTAGGTCCTCGGTCGTGGTGGTAAGGACTGCCATCAACGGGTCAGAAAGGCGCGACGCGGCCAGGAGGCGTGCGCCGGGGATGTGCTCCGGGGCGCGCGGCGGGTACGGCTGTCTCCTTGTTGCGTTGGCGTCCTCTGGCGCTGCGAAGGCAGCCTGCTCAGGGAAGCTTTGGTATGGATCGAGTATAGGAAGCCGAATTCATAATGTATATTCACTTAATTTTGAGATTCTTAAACTTTCAGGAATATATCGATGGACTTCCGTGACCTGAAATATTTCGAAGTGATCGCCACCGAGGGCAACCTGCGACGCGCCGCCGAGCGCCTGCACCGCACCCAGCCTGCACTCACCAAATGCATCGACCGGCTGGAGGAAGACCTCGGCACCGCGCTGTTCGAGAAGGACGGGCGCGGCATGCGCCTGACCGCCGCCGGCCAGGTGCTGCTCAAGCGCACGCGCCTGATGGCGATCATGGTCGAGGAGACCGCGCGCGAGATGCAGGACCATGCCGGCGGCCTGCAGGGCACGGTGCGCATCGGCTGCGTACCGACGCTGGGCGAGCACCTGATGCCGGCCGTCTTTGCACAGTTGCTGGCCGAAGCGCCGGCGATCACCGTCAACCTGTTTGTCGGCATGAACGACCACCTGCTGGCGCACCTGCGCGACGGCGAGATCGACCTGGTGATCGGCCCGATGCTGGATGCCGATCCGGACATCGCGAGCGAGCAGATCGCGGAAGACACGGTGGTCGTGATGGCGAGCGAAGACCACCCGGTGTTCGGCGCGCCCGCCACGCTGGCCGGCCTGCTGGACTACAAATGGATGCTGCCGGCCACCACCGTGGCCTCGCGCCAATGGCTGGACCAGACCTTCGAACGGCACGGCTTGCCGCGCCCGCGAGTGCAGATCGAGTCGAACGTGCTGAACGCGATCCTGCCGATCCTCGAGAAAGCGCCCTTGCTGGGGTTCGTCACCCGCCTCAACCTGGTATCCGGCAGGGCCCGCGTGCGCGAAGTGGTCCTGGCCGAGACCCAGATGCAGCGGCGGCTGGGACTGGCATACCGGAAGAACGGCTACCTGTCGCCGGTGGCGGCGCGCGTCGCCGCCATCCTGCGCGCACACGGAAAAGAGCTGCTGATCATGTGAGGTGCGCACCTGTCGCCGTCCTTGGTGTCAAACCTTCTCTCGCGCGGACGCCCTGCGAACGCGGAGCATTTTTGACAGGAGGTTTTATGTTGGCAACTAACTTTCGTGGACCCTACCGGATCCGGGTGTCGCAAAAACCGGATCCCGTGATCGAACACCCGGGCGACGCCATCGTCCGCGTGATTCGCGCCTGCATCTGCGGCTCGGACCTGCACCTGTACCACGGCCTGGTGCCCGACCTGCGCGTCGGGCATACCTTCGGCCATGAGTTCATCGGCATCGTCGAAGAGGTCGGCTCGGCGGTCGAGACGCTCAAGCCGGGCGATCGCGTACTGGTGCCCTTCAACATCTTCTGCGGCTCCTGCTTCTTCTGCCAACGCGAGCTGTACGGCAACTGCCACAACACCAATCCGGAAGCGACGGCGGTCGGCGGTTTCTACGGCTATTCGCACACCACCGGCGGCTACGACGGCGGCCAGGCCGAGTTCGTGCGCGTGCCGATGGCCGACGTCGGACCGTACAAGGTGCCGGACGATATCGTCGACGACGACGCGGTGCTGCTGACGGATGCGCTGCCGACCGGCTACCAGGCCTCCGAGATGGCCGACATCCACGAAGGCGACACCGTGGTGGTGTTCGGCGCCGGCCCGGTGGGGATCTTCGCCGCCAGGTCATCCTGGCTGTTCGGCGCCGGCCGCGTGATCGTGGTCGACCATATCGACTACCGGCTCGACTTCGTGCGCCGCTACGCTCCCGCCGAAGTGGTCAATTTCCGCGAGGTGAGCGACGTGGCCCTGCACATCAAGAAGATGACGGATTGGCTGGGCGCGGATGCCTGCATCGATGCCGTCGGCTGCGAGGCCTCGGGCAGCCTGACCCAGACGCTCACCGGGCGCTGGACCATGCTGCAGGCAGGCGCGGCGACCGCGCTGTTCTGGGCCATCAACTCGGTGCGCAAGGCCGGCAACATCTCGATCGTCGGCGTGTATGGGCCGACCTTCAACGCGGTCCCGATCGGCAATGCGCTGAACAAGGGCCTGACGATGCGCATGAACCAGGCCTCGGTCAAGCGCCACGTGCCGCACCTGATCGAGCACATCCGCCAGGGGCACCTGAACCCGAAAGAGATCATTACCCATCGGGTACCGCTGGAAGAGGCTTCGGACGCGTACCACATCTTCTCGAGCAAGTACGACAACTGCATCAAAACCGTGCTGATTCCCCCGCGCGCCGGCTCGGCACGCGCGCTGGCGCGCAGCGTCATTCACTGAAGGAGCCGCCATGGACACCGAACTCGCCCGCCGCGACCTGGCCGAGCAGCGGCGCAACCCCCAGCACCACGGCCACGTGGACTACGAGCGCCAGCTCGACCACGACCTGAACCGCCACAGTCCGCCCCGCGAACAGCTGCAGCGCATTCCCGGCTGGGGCTCGGACCTCGACCACAAGAACCGTCCTGCCATCCCGATGGAGCGCATGCCGCCGCGCTTCATCCACGTGCCGCAGGGGCAGCCGGTACAACAGGCACAGACCGTTGAAGTGTTCTGTTCGCCGGAGCGGCCCGGCATCACGCCGATCTTCGGCACGGCCCAGCCGCCGAAGTGGGTATCCGGCGCGATCCGGCGCCTGGCGTATAAGCTGCCCGAGAACGACGTGCGCCACTGGCTGATGCTGATTGCCGCAGACCGCGTCAACGTGGTCGAGGGCATCGTCGACGACCTGCGCCACGGCCACGTACCGAATGTGCTTGGGGAAATGGGCATCCGGTCCGAACTGCGCCACAACCCGGCGGGGCTGGTACGCAAGGCGCTCGTCACCGCCGTCGTGGTAGGCGGCGTCGTGGCCTTGCTGAAGCGGCGCGACCGTTACTGATCGAGGAAAAAAAGGAAATTTATCGCCCCGCGTTCGTCATACGAAAACTACGCATTCATATGACGAACGCGGGGGCTTTTTTTACAAGACCGCCCTGCGCCGCTAGCTACCCGGATGCAGGATCACCTTGGTCCAGCCGTGGTCGCGCTCGTCGAAGTGCTGGTAGGCGTCCGGCGCCTGGTCCAGTTTCAGCTGGTGCGACACGATGAACGACGGCTTGGCGCGGCCGGCGTGGATCAGGTCGCGCAGTTGCCGGTTATACGCCTTGACCGGGCACTGGCCGGTGGCGACGCGCTGCCCCTTGAACCAGAGCATGCCCCAGTCGAGCGCGATCTTGCCTTCCTTCGCGAGGTCGTCGGGGGCGCCCGGGTCCTGCGGCACGAACACGCCGACCACCCCGATGCCGCCGGTGAACTTGACCGAGTTGACCAGGTTGTTCATCGTGAGGTTGGGTCGCTCCTGGCGGTGATGATGGTGGTCGTGGCACTGGTAGCCGACGCATTCGCAACCCGCATCCGCGCCGCGCCCATGGGTCAGGTCCATAATGCGCTGTACCGGGTCTTCTTTCGAATAGTCGATCGCGATCGCACCGATCGACTCGGCCAGCTTGAGCCGGTCGGCATGGCAGTCGACCACCATCACGCTGCAGGCTCCCTTGATCATCGCCGAGTGCGCCGCCATCAGGCCCACCGGTCCGGCGCCGTAGATGACCACCGCGTCCCCGGGCTTCATGCAGGCCAGTTCGGTCGCATGCCAGCCGGTCGGGAAGATGTCGGCGCACATCACGTAGTCGGACTGCTTCTGCTCGGCATCCGGCGGCAGCTTCAGGCACATGAAGTCGGCCCAGGGCACGCGCAGGAATTCGGCCTGGCCGCCCTGCCATGGCCCCATGTCGGCAAAGCCGAAGGCGCCGCCGGCGATGCCCGGCTGGTTCGACTTCAGACAATAGTTAGTCAGGCCGCGTTCGCAGTTCTTGCAGTGGCCGCAGCTGACGTTGAAGGGGATGCAGACCCAGTCCCCGGGTTTCAGATTCTCGACCGCCGGCCCGACTTCCATCACCACGCCGAGATTCTCGTGGCCGAAGACGCGGCCCTGCTCGAAATCGGTCCGGCCCTCGTACATGTGCAGGTCCGAGCCACAGATGTTGGTGCTGGTGATTCTGATGACCGCATCCGTGGGACGTTCGATCTTAGGGTCCGGCACGTTTTCGACTGCAACTTGCCGGGGACCTCGATAGACAACAGCTTTCATCATCGACTCCTATGACCCGCCAGGAAATAGCATGTCCTGCCCACAGGACGTGAGGCCGCATCCTGGCAGTTGTTGGGAAATCCGCAGGCGGACCCACGGGACCTTGTCCACAGCGATAACGCTTACCCGCCATGGGTGGATCGGCAAAGATTAGACACAGGCCTGTTCGATGACAAGCGCCGATTCGTTAGCCCTCTGCTGAGTCGCTTTCGGGACACGGCTCGCAAGAAATATCGATGTACATCGGTCCGCATGCGTGCAAGCCGCACCGGATTTCCATGCGAATACGCTGGAAAAAAACGCCTTGCACCATGCATAAACGTGTCTAGACTGAGGCGACATGGCTGCGGCTGCCACTGCGATGCCGGTGACGGCCGAACATTTCTCAGGTCGTTACAAGGAGGTTTGATCATGGCAAGCAGTCACCTTGTCCGGGCCGGCAGGCCCGTGCAAAACGTCAACTGGATTCCGATCGCGCTGGGCGCCGCCGCCATCGTGGCCGGCCTGGGTGGCCGCAGGAAGGGCGCCGCGGCGCTCGCGCTCAGCGCCGTCGCCGGCGCCGGTGCGATGGGCGCGCTGCGCGGCGTGCAAGCCGGCCACAGCAAGCAGGGGGCCGCCGCCGGCCAGGCCGAGGTGGAGCGCTCGATCACGATCGGCAAGGGCGTGGACGAACTGCGCCGCACCTGGCTCGACCCGCGAACGCTGCCGCAGGTCATGGCACGCTTCGCAACCGTGCGTGCCGCCGGCGAAGGGCGCATGCACTGGAAGGTCGAGGGGCCGCTCGGCCATGCCTACGAATGGGACGCCGAGACGCTGGACCAGCCCGGCGGCGACATCGGCTGGCGCGCGCTGCCCGACGCCGCCATCCAGAACGAGGGATCGGTGCGCTTCCAGCCCGCCCCGGCCGGGCGCGGCACCGTGGTGACCCTGCGCGTGCGCTTCGATCCGCCGGGCGGCGCGCTCGGCGAAGGATTGATCAAGCTGCTCGGCAGCACCCCGCTGGAGCTGGTCGCCGAGGCGGCGCTGCGGCGCTTCAAGAACCTCGTCGAGACCGGCGAGATCCCGACCACCGTGCGCCAGCCCGCTGCGCGCGCCGACACACACTGAGGAGCAGACCATGCGAGCACTTTATTGGAACGGCGTGAACGACCTGCGGGTCGGCACCGTCAAGGACCCCGAAATCCTGAACCCGCGCGATGCCATCCTGCGCGTGACCCTGTCGACTACCTGCGGTTCCGACCTGCACTTCATCGACGGCTACATCCCGACCATGAAGGCTGGCGACGTGATCGGCCACGAGTTCATGGGCGTGATCGAAGAAGTCGGCAGCGAAGTGAAGCGCGTGAAGAAGGGCGACCGCGTCGTCGTGCCCTCCTTCATCGTGTGCGGCCAATGCTGGTACTGCCAACACCACCTTTACTCGCTGTGCGACAACACGCATCCGAAGCCCGAGCTGCAGGAGCCGCTGCTCGGCGGCCAGACCACGGCCGGCATCTACGGCTACACCCACGCCTTCGGCGGCTATGCCGGTGCGCACGCGCAATACGTGCGCGTGCCGTTCGCCGACAACGACTGCTTCAAGGTGCCCGACGGCGTGGCCGACGAGACCGCGCTGTTCCTGTCGGACGCGGCGCCGACCGGCTACATGGGCGCCGATTTCTGCGACATCAAGCCGGGCGATACGGTCGCGGTCTGGGGCTGCGGCGGCGTCGGCCTGATGGCGCAGCAGAGCGCGCGCCTGATGGGCGCCGAGCGCGTGATCGGGATCGACCGCTTTCCCGAGCGCCTGCAGATGGCGCGCGAGCATGCCGGTTCCGAAACCATCGACTACACCCAGGTCGACAGCGTGCTGGACGTGCTCAAGGAGATGACCGGCGGACGCGGCCCCGATGCCTGCATCGACGCGGTCGGGATGGAGGCGCATGGCACCGGGCCGCAATACGCCTACGACCTCGTGAAGCAGGCCTTGCGCCTGGAGACCGACCGCGGCCAGGCGCTGCGCGAAGCCATCATGGCCTGCCGCAAGGGCGGCACGCTGTCGGTGCTCGGCGTCTACGGGGTGCTCGACAAGTTCCCGATGGGCGCCCTCATGAACAAGGGCATGACGGTGCGCACCGCCCAGCAGCACGGGCAGGCCTACATGGACCGCCTGCTGACGCACGCCCAGAAGGGCGAACTGAACCCGGCCTACCTCGCCACCCACCGCTTTTCGCTCGAGGACGGGCCGCGCGGCTACGACATGTTCAAGCACAAGAAGGACGGCTGCGTACGCGCGGTATTCGCGCCCTAGCGACCGCGGGTCGGCGCGCACGCGCGGGGTGGCGGACTCGTGGACTGGCGGTCTACAATGCAGGCATTCCGTCAATACGTGATCCGCCATGCTTCCAGCCCTGCTTCCCGATGATCCGCCGCACAGCGGCGCGGCCACAGGCCAGTTCGGGTGCTGGGAAATGGACCTGTCCGACATGACGCTCGTCCTGTCGAAAACGTCACGCGCCATCTGCGGCCTCGGGCCGGCCACCTGCGGCCTGGACGACGTCCTGCAGCACGTGCATCCGGACGAGCTGCAGCACGTGAGCGACACGGTGCACGCGGCGCTGCACGCCGGCGCACGGCTCGACCTCGGGTACCGCATCGTGCGTGCCGCGGGCGAGACGCGCCACGTGCGCGTGCGCGCCGAGCTGCTGCGCCAGGACGGCCGCGCGCGCTACCTGGGCACGGTCGAGGACGTGACCGAACAGGTGCGGCGCCAGACCGAAGCTGAGCGCAACGCATGGCTGCTGCAGATGGCGAGCGGTGTCGCGCACATGGGCGGCTGGACCTGCGACACGGCGCTGGACCGCGTGATCTGGTCGGACGAAGTCTGCCGCATCCACGAGATGCCGCTCGGGACCGCGCCCACGATCGAGGAGGCGATCGGGTATTTTGTGCCGGAAGCGCGCGCCAGGCTGGGCTACCTGGTCGAAGCCTGCCTGCGCGACGGTACGCCCTACGACGAGGAACTGAAGCTGGTCACCGCGCGCGGCCGCAGCGTCTGGGTACGCTCGATCTGCGAACCGGTGCGCAGCGTGGACGGGACGATCACCGGGCTGCAGGGTGCATTACAGGACGTTAGCGACAAGCGCAAGGCCGAACAGCAGGCGGCAAACATGGCCGAGCGGCTGTCGGCCACGCTCGAATCGATCACCGACGCCTTTTATACCCTCGACCGCGAATGGCGCTTCACCTACCTGAACACGGAAGCCGAGCGCCTGTTCAAGCGCTCGCGCGCCGAACTGCTCGGCAAGGTACTGTGGGAAGAGTTCAGCGCACTCCGGGGCAAGATCGGCGAGCGCGAATTCCATCGCGCGGTGCGCGAAAACCGCACCGTCGTGTTCGAGGAATACTATGCGCCCTACCAGGTCTGGTCCGAGTTGCGCGCCTATCCGTCCGAGGAAGGGCTGACCGTCTACTTCCGCGACATCACCGAGGCGCGCAAGACCGAGGAATCGCTGCGCCTCAGCGAAGAACGCTTCCGCACCATCGCCCGCGCTACCACGGACGTGGTGTGGGACTGGAACCTGGAAGACGACAGCCTGTGGGCCAGCGACAGCATGGAATCCGTGTTCGGCTACACGCCGGCCGATTTTTCGGGGCCGATCCGGGGCTGGTCGGACCATATCCATCCGGAAGAACGGGAACGCGTCATCAGTAACATCCAGGCCGCCGTCGCCGGCGGCGACGACCACTGGATGGACGAATACCGCTTCCTGCGCAAGGACGGCTCGACCGCCTTCGTGCTGGACCGCGGCTACATCACCCGCGACGCCGGCGGGCGCGCCACGCGCATGATCGGCGCCATGGTCGACCTGACCGAACGCCGCCGGGCCGAACACCGGATCGAATACCTGGCCTACTACGACGTGCTGACCGAGCTGCCGAACCGCCAGTTGCTGATGGAGCGGCTGCAGCGGGCGCTCGACGCCAGCGCGCGGGGCCGTTCCGCCAGCGCGCTGTTTTTCATCGACCTGGACAATTTCAAGTCGCTCAACGACACCCACGGCCATGCGCTGGGCGACCAGTTGCTCAAGCAGGCAGCGAAGCGCCTGCGCAGCTGCCTCAGCCGCCATGACACCGTGGCGCGCTTCGGCGGCGACGAGTTCGTGGTGCTGCTGGAAGGCTTGAGCATGGACCTTGGCCAGGCTTGCCCCCAGGCGCGGCGGGTGGGCGAGCGCATGCTGGTGACGCTGCGCCAGCCGTACGACCTCGGCCAGTACACTCACCACAGCACGGCCAGCATCGGGGTCGTGCTGTTCAAGGATGCCGTGGACGACAGCGGCGAGTTGCTCAAGCGCGCCGACATGGCGATGTACGAGGCCAAGAATGCGGGCCGCGGCACGCTCAGCTTCTTCAACCCGGACATGGAGGCTGCGCTGGCGGCGCGCATGGCGCTCGAGAACGACCTGCGTAACGCCTTGCGTCACTGCGAACACGAATTCGAGCTGCACTACCAGCCGCAGATCGACCGCGACGGCAAGCTGACCGGCGTCGAAGCGCTGGTGCGCTGGCGCCATCCGACACGCGGGATGATTTCACCGGCCGAGTTCATTCCGCTGGCCGAGGAAACCGGACTGGTGGTGGCACTCGGGCAGTGGGTGCTGAAGAAGGCCTGCGACCAGCTGCTCGCCTGGGCCGCCAACCCGGCGACCGCGCAGATCGAGATCGCGGTCAATGTCAGCGCGCGCCAGTTCCACCACCCGCAGTTCGTGGCCCAGGTGCTGGCACTGGTGAAGGCTCCCGGCATCGATGCACGCCGGCTGAAGCTCGAACTGACCGAAACCTCGCTGCTGGAAAACGTCGACGATACGATCGCCAAGATGCATGCGCTCAAGCTGCACGGGGTAAGCTTCGCGCTGGACGACTTCGGCACCGGCTATTCCTCGCTGGCCTACCTCAAGCAGCTCCCGCTCGACATGCTCAAGATCGACCGCTCGTTCGTGCTCGATCTCCTGACCAACCAGAACGACGCGGTGATCGCCCGCACGATCATCGCGCTGGGCCGCAGCCTGGGCTTGCGGGTACTGGCCGAAGGCGTCGAGCTGGCGGCCCAGCGCGACTTCCTGTTCGAGCACGGCTGCGACGCCTACCAGGGCTTCCTGTACGCCCCTGCCCTGCCGGCCAGCACGGTGACCTCGGTCGCCTGCAAGCCGTGACCAGGCCTTTCTTTCACGCTTTCCTAGCCTCCTTCTTCCTGCTTTCCGAAGCAAACATGGAACTTTAGCTCGCCACTCCCCATCGTAAGGTGATTGGATCTTTTCAAACACACGGGGAGCTGAGCATGGAAGCATTGAAGGTGGGCACACCGGCCAGGGAGTTCGAACTGAATGCGACGCCCGACCAGCGCGTAAGACTCTCGGATTTTCGCGGCCAGCGCGTAATTCTCGCGTTCTACCCGGCCGACTGGAGTCCGGTCTGCGGCGACCAGCTGGCTCTCTACAACGAGCTGCGCGACGAATTCGCCAAGCACAAAGCCATCTGCATCGGCATTTCAGTGGACGGCGCCTGGTGCCATGCTGCCTTTCGCGAGCAGCGCGGCTACAAACTTGCGCTGCTGTCCGACTTCGAGCCCAAGGGTGCCGTCGCGCGCGACTACAACGTGTACCGGGCCAAGGAAGGCGTGAGCGAACGGGCCTTGTTCGTCATCGATGAGGAAGGCGTGGTTCGCTGGACCTATGTTTCGCCGATCGGCATCAATCCGGGTGCCGACGGTATTCTCAACGCACTGGAACAAATGCATGGGAGGACATCATGAGTTTAGCAAAGCCGGTCGATCAAACCGACCACGTGCTGGGACCGGAAGATGCGCCGGTAACGCTGGTCGAGTATGGCGATTTCGAATGCCCGCACTGCAGGGCGGCGCATTTTTATCTGAAGAACGTGCTGGCGACGATGGGGGACGACATGCGTTTCGCGTTTCGCCACATGCCGCTGGCCCAGGTCCACCCGATGGCGCAACCGGCGGCCGAAGCGGCCGAGGCGGCAGGTGCGCAAGGCCAGTTCTGGCCTATGCACGACTTGATCTACGAGAACCAGGACCGGCTCAGCCCGGCACTGCTGACGCGGCTGGGGCAGCGCCTCGGGCTCGACATGCAGCGTTTTACCGACGATATGAATTCCCACCGTTTCCTTTCCAAGGTGAAGGAGGACTTCATGAGCGCCGTGCGCAGCGGCGCGGCGGGCACACCAAGCTTTTTCATCAATGGCGAGCCGTATGAAGGCAGCTACGACGACGAGGCGCTGATCGAGGCATTGCGCTTCGCCGCGCAGGCGCGTGCCGCGCACGCGCCGAAGGGACACCACGCCCAACGGCCGCGGGCGCACTGACCGCGGCGGCTGGTTCGAGCGCGCCAGCCTGGCCGCGTCGCACGCAGAACGCTGGTCCATGACGGGGATCGGCGCCCTGCGCCTGCCATGCCGCGCGTTCGGCAAAGCGCTTCATCGCTCGCCAACATGCATGCGCCTGTCAGCGTAACGCCGGTCCGGTGCATGACCATCCAGCCTAGGTACGCGTGGCATGTTCGGAAACCGATTTTTTGTCAAGTTTGAGAAAGATCAAAGTTCGAATGACTTTGATCTGTGTACGCCGTCATCGCTCCTATAGTGGATGGCATTCGTTATCTGGGAAGGAGGCATTATGAAACGCATGATTGCAGTCTTGGCGATGTCGGCTGTACCCCTCTGGGGCAACGTCGCATCGGCACAGGCACCGGCGAATTCAAACGCGCAGGCCCCCGCCGCGCCGGTCGCCGGCAGGGCGCCCCTCGGCGTCACCGTGGTCGAGACGGAAGCGATTGTCCTTGGCTGGAGCGCCAAGAAAGACCTGATCGGCAAGACAGTGGTCAACGACAAGAACGACAAGATCGGCAAGATCGACGACCTGATCATTTCTCCGAGCAAGGCCAACAGCGCGCCCGCGGCCCCGTTTGCGATCATCGGCGTGGGTGGGTTCCTGGGCATCGGCAAACGGGACGTTGCCATCCCGATGGATCAGTTGAAGATCAATAATAAGCAGCTGACCTTGCCTGGTGCGACGAAGGATGCACTGAAGGCCTTGCCACCGTTTGTGTACCAGAACAAGTAAGGCGACTCCACGGGGCTGCGAACCTGGCCGGCACCGGACGCCGATGCGCTTTACTCAGGCATGGGTGTTCACCACCAGCCGGCCACGTACCTTCCCGGCCAGTAGCTCAGGCGCAAGGGAGATGGCTTCCGCCAATCCGATTTCCCGCGTAATAGTCGCCAATTTACTGGAGTCCAGCTCGTTCGCCAGCCGTTCCCATGCCGCCACCCGTTTCGGCAGCGGGGCCATCACGCTGTCGATGCCGATCAGCTTGACACCGCGCAGGATGAAGGGCGCAACCGACGCCGGAAAATCCATCCCCTGGGCCAGTCCACAGGCCGTAACGGTGCCGCCGTAACGGGTCTGTGCGACCGCATTCGCCAGCGTCTGCGAACCGACCGAATCGACGACGCCGGCCCAGCGTTCCTTCTGCAGCGGCTTGCCGGGCACGGACAGCGCGGCGCGATCGATGACCTCGGCCGCCCCGAGGGAGGTGAGGTAGTCGGCCTCGGCCAGCTTACCGGTGGATGCGACCACGCGGTAGCCCCAGCCAGCAAGGATCGCAATCGCAATGCTGCCGACGCCGCCCGATGCACCGGTTACCAGGATGTCGCCGCTGCGCTTGTCGACGCCTTGCTCCTGCAGGGCCATTGCGCACAGCATCGCGGTGTAGCCCGCGGTCCCGATGGCCATCGCGGTCCGCGCCGACATGCCCGGCGGCCGCGGGATCAGCCACCCGCCTTTCAGCCTGGCACGCTGCGCCAGGCAACCCCAGTGCGTTTCGCCGACACCCCAGCCGTTCAGGATGAATGCGTCGCCCGCCTTCCAGTCAGGATGCGAGGATGCAATCACCTCCCCGGCCCCATCGATGCCCGGCACCAGCGGCCAACTGCGTACCACCGGCGCTTTGCCGGTGATGGCCAGGGCGTCCTTGTAGTTCACGGTCGAATAGTCGATGCGCACCGTCACATCGCCGTCAAGCGGTAACTGCGCGTCGTCGATCTCGGTAAGCCGGGCAGCGGTGGTGCCGTCATCGTTCTTGTTGAGCAGGATGGCTGTGAACATGCTGGGTCTCCAAAAATGCCTGCGCCAAAGGCGAGGCTGACGAGTAGGGATCGACAAGATACTACACTCCTGCCGGCACGGCGTTCGTGCCGCGATCCGGTATCGGGCGCGCTTGCACTGCCTGCCAAACGACGCTATCGTAAGACCGATCTACCGCAGGGGGAGATCATGGCGGACATGCTGACAGCGAACCGGACGGCCAGGCCAAGCGATTCAAAAGGTTTCCAGCGCATGTTTGCGCCGGGTCGACTGACGCTCGGCGTGTTCTTCCCGATCGAGGCTTTCGCCGGCGACCAGCCGACGATGCTCGACCAGGAACGCCTTGCCCGCCGTGCCGAGGAGCTGGGATACGCCGCGCTGTGGTGCCGCGACGTTCCGCTGCGCGACCCCAGCTTCGGCGACGTGGGCCAGGTCTACGATCCGTGGGTCTATCTTGGCTGGATCGCGGCGCACACCAGCGAGATCGCACTGGCGACCGGCGCGCTGGTCCTCACCCTGCGCCACCCCTTGCATAGCGCCAAGGGCGTGGCATCGGTCGACCGGCTCTCGGGCAACCGCCTGGTACTCGGCATTGCCTCGGGCGACCGGCCAGTCGAATTCCCCGCCTTCGGCGTCGACTTCGAACAGCGTTCCAGCCTGTTCCGCGACAACCTGCGCGTGGTGCGCGCCGTCCTCGGCGCAGAGTTTCCGTCACTGCAGACGTCCTACGGCACGCTGGCAGGGACCGCGGACCTCGTGCCCAAGCCGGCCACGCCCGTGCCGATGCTCGTCACCGGCCACAGCGGGCAGACGCTGGAATGGATCGCGAAAAACGCGGATGGATGGATTACCTACCCGCGCGGACTCCAGCGCCAGGCCAAGGTCGCGGCGCACTGGCGCGCCGCGGTGGAAGCGGCGGCGCCCGGCGTCTTCAAGCCGTTCGTGCAATCGTTCTATGTCGACCTGAGCGACGATCCCGACGCCGCGCCGACGCCGATCCACCTGGGCTTGCGCGGTGGCCGGCATTTTATTTTGCGTTTTCTCGAGGCGGTACGCTCGATCGGGGTCAATCACGTCATCCTCAACTTCAAGTACGGCGCGCGCAACGCGGGCGATGTGCTCGAAGAAATCGGCAAGGAGATCCTGCCGCAGCTTGCGGCATCCCAGCCCTGAGCCACATTGGGAGAAAGAGGCAATATTATGGCGACGACAAAACTTGATAAAGCAGCATGGCAGCAAACCTTTGACCAGTTGTCGAAATCACTGCTGGTCGGCAAGGAGGTCGAAATCGAGGTGACAGGCCTGCGTATCGGCGACCAGATCGAGCAGAAGTGGATTCAATTGCTGGGCATGAGCTACGACCCCAAGAGCGATCGCATCCAGATTCTCGTCGAGGGCCTCGATCACCTGATCCACAAGCCGCGCGAAGTCTGGATCGAACAGGGCCCCATCGGCCTGGCCAGCATGGAAGTGATCGGCGACGACGACCTGCGCCAGATCATCCGGCTGCGCGAGCCGCTGATGCTGCCCTACTCCGGCACGGCGTAAAGGCGCGCGGCAGAGGATGGGCAAGGCCGGCAGCGTACGCGCGCGGCTCAGAACTGCTCCGCCGCCAGCGGCTGCCCGAACAGAAACCCCTGGAATGCACGGCAGCCGTGCTGGGCCAGGAAGTTGCGCTGGCCCGCCGTTTCGACGCCTTCCGCGATCACGTCCAGTCCCAGGCTGTGGCCGAGTCCGAGGATCGTGCGCGCGATCGCGGCGTCGTTCGGGTCGGTGAGCACGTCGCGCACGAACGACTGGTCGATTTTCAGCTGGTCGAGCGGCAGGCGCTTCAGGTAGGCGAGCGACGAATACCCGGTACCGAAGTCGTCGAGCGCGAACCCGATCCCGTTCTCCTTGAGCGCGTGCATGGTGTCGATCGTATTCTCGATATTTGCCAGCAGCAGGCTCTCGGTCAGCTCGAGCTTGATCCGCCGCGGGTCCGCGCCGGTGCGCTCGATGACCTGCCGTACCTGGTCCACGAAGCCCGGCTGGCGGAACTGGCGCGCGCTCACATTGACCGCCATCGTCAAGTGCGCGGTGTGCGGCCGGCTGCTCCAGCACACGAGCTGGCGGCATGCGGCTTCCAGGACCCACTCGCCCAGCGGCAGGATCAGCCCGGTCTCTTCGGCAAGCGGAATAAACACCGATGGCGACACCTGCTGGCTGCCCGGGCGCTGCCAGCGCAGCAGCGCCTCGACGCCCATGAGGTTGCCGTTGCTGTCGGTCTGGCGCTGGTAATGCAGGGTGAAGCCGTGGGTTTGCAGGCTGTGGCGCAGGTCGGCCTCCAGCTCGACGCGCGCATTGATCACCGTCTGCATGTGCAGGTCGAAGAACCGGATCGTGTTGCGGCCGGCCGCCTTGGCCTGGTACATCGCGAGGTCCGCACGCTTGAGCAGTTCGTCGATGTCCTTCATGTCCTTGTCGAACAGGGCCACGCCGATACTCGGGCTCGCGTGGTGCTCGTGTCCATCCAGCGGGAAGGGTTCGTCGAATGCGCCGAGCAGCTTTTCCGCCACCAGCTCGGCCTGGGCTGCCGCCTCTTCCGGGTCCATGCTCAGGGACTCCAGCACGATGACGAATTCGTCCCCGCCGTGCCGCGCCACCGTGTCGCTGCCGCGCGATACCCGCGCTTCGAGCCGCCGCGCGACCTGCTGCAGCAGCTGGTCGCCCTTGTCGTGCCCGAGCGTATCGTTCAAGGTCTTGAAGTTGTCCAGGTCGATGAACAGCACGGCGCCGCCATGGCCATCGCGCTTGGTCGCCGCGACCGCATGCCGCAGGCGGTCCAGCAGCAGGCGCCGGTTCGGCAAGCGCGTCAGGGGATCGTAGAAGGCAAGGTTCAGGATCGCCTGCTCGTCGCGTTTGCGCTGGGTGATGTCGGTGTCGATTGCCAGCACCGACTGCGGCTCTCCATCGTCGCCGCGTACCAGGGTCAGGTGCGATTCGACCGGCACCTCGCTGCCGTCCTTGCGGCGCTTGGTGAGTTCACCGCGCCACTCGCCCTTGCGCAAGGCCTGCTCGAACGCCTGTTCCAGGTCTGCCTTGTCCAGCGCCAGGAGTTCGCTCTTGGTCTTGCCGACGACCTCGGCGGCGGTCCACCCGAACAGGCGTTCGGCGCCTTGGTTCCAGTAGCTGATCCGCAAATCGGTGCCGGACACCGAGATCGCATCCTGGGCCTTGTCCAGGAGCGATGCCAGCAGCCGGTTGCGGGTCTCGGCCGCGCGGCGCTGGGCTTCGGCCTGGCGCTCGGCGCTGATGTCGAGCATCGCGCCGATCACGTTGCGAGTCGTACCTTCGGCATCGCGCCGGAACACGGCCTGGTCGCGTACGGTGGCGTAGGCGCCGTCCTGGCGCAGGAAACGGTATTCCGCACGCCAGGTTTCCTGCCCGCCGTTCATTGCCGCATATACCCCGCTGACGACGCGCTCGCGGTCTTCGGGCGCGATCCGGGACGTCCAGTCGTCGATGCCGTCATTGAAGGCGCCCGCGCCATAGCCGAATACGGATTGCACGCCCTCGCTCCACCACAGGTGGTCGTTGGGAACATCCCAGTCCCAGATGACGTCGCTGGTCACCTTGGCCACCATCCTGAGCCGCTCGGCGCTCTCGCGCTCCATTTCCTGCAGCCGCTTGCGCTCGGTAATGTCGGTGGTATAGACAGCCAGGCCTTCTTCCGTAGGGAAGATACGCACGTCCTTCCAGACCTGCAGCGGCGCGTAGTATTCCTCGAATTCGACCGGCTGCCGGTGCGCCATCACGCGCTCGTACTGCCCTCCGAAATGCGTTCCCACCAGGTCGGGATAGGCCTCCCACAATACCTTGCCGAGCAACTCCTGGCGGGCGCGCCGCAGCAGCCGCTCGGTTGCGCGGTTCAGGTACGTGAACCGCCATTGCCTGTCCAGCGTGTAGAACGCATCGGACATGGCTTCCAGCGTGCCCAGGAGCTTGTGCGACATCGCCTGCAACGCGGCGGTCGATTGCCGTAGCTCCGTGATGTCGCGCGCGGTGCCTGCCAACATCAGCTCGCCGGACTCGTCGAGGTAGGGTACGCCCTGTACACGCACATGGCGTACCGTACCGTCAGGCCGGATGACACGGTATTCGAACTCGATCCGGCGCGGCTGCTGCCGGTTTTCCCCGAGCGCGGCCAGCACCGCGGGCCGGTCGTCCGGATGCACCAGCGACAGGTAGGTCTCGGTCCTGCCGTCAAAGCGGCTCGTATCGATCCCCATGATGCGGCAGGTCTCGTCCGACCAGACCAGCTTGTCGGAAGGCGGGTGGAATTCCCAGGTGCCGACGTGGCCGAGGGCCTGGACCTCGGCCAGCTGCCATGCCACCAACTGCTGGCGCGTCAATGCCCCGCGCTGTCCTCCGCTTGCTGATCTGTCGTCCGTCATGATGCTCTGGTTCCGCGATGTGCCGCAGCGTGACGCTCCGGGCACGCAGACCCGCCTCTCAGGTCGCGCCCAAGCGCGGCGGACACGCGTCTGCGTCTTCGAGCAAGACCTGGACCGCCCGGCTGAACGCCGGGATATCTGCCGGCTTACGGCTGGTGACCAGCTTGCCGTCGATGACGACTTCCTGGTCCACCCATTCGGCGCCGGCATTGCGCAGGTCCACCTCGAGACTGGGCCAGCTGGTGACCCGCTTGTCGGCAACGACGTCAGCGTTAATCAAGGTCCAGGGACCATGGCAGATCGCGGCGATCGGCTTGTTGCCGACGCTGAATTCGCGAATGAAATCAATCGAGCGCTCGCTCAGGCGCAGCAGGTCGGGATTGGCGACGCCGCCGGGCAATACCAGCATATCGAAGTCGGCCTGGCCGACGTCGTGCACATTGCGCTCGACCTTGAATGTCGATGCCGGTGTCAGGTGGTTGAATGCCTGAATCTCCTCGCCGGCAGCCTTCGGCGATACCAGCGTCACCGCTGCCCCCCGCGCTTCGAGGTAGCCGCGCGGCTCCGTGTACTCGACCTGTTCCACGCCATCGGTCATCAGGACCGCGACGCGCTTGCCTTGCAGTCTGTTGCCATCACCAGTGTTCGCGTTCATTTCAACTCTCCTTGACGCTAAAAGTAAACCGCCAGAGGCGAAATTCTAGAATCGTCCCTGGCGTTGTGGCGCGCGGCTTGCGCTTTCAGGCCGCGGTCGCGGGCGTGCGCCCGGCCAGCGTCTGGCGGTAGACCTGCATCGTGTCGCGCGCCATGCGGGTGGTGGTGAAGCGCCCACGCGCCCACGCGGCCCCGGCGGCGCCCAGCTGCGCCATCAGTTCAGGATCGGCCAGCAGCCGGGCCAGCGTATGTGCCAGTACCGGTGCGTTATTGAATGGACACAACAGCCCCGTCTCGCCATTGCGGATGGCTTCGGTGATCCCGACCGAGCGCGTGGCCACGACCGGCAGGCCCGCCGCGAGCGCTTCGAGGGCGACCAGCGGATGGCCTTCGAAATACGAGGGCATGCACAGCAGGTCGGCGGCGCCCATCAGGTCCGGCACGTCACTGCGGCTGCCAAGAAAGCATATGTGTTCCGCCACGCCCAGTGCCCGCGCACGGGAGCGCAGTGCGACTTCGAGCGGCCCCTGGCCGACCCAGGCCAGCATGACGGTCGGACAGGCGGCCAGTAGCCTGGGCAGCGCGTCGAGCAAGGTGATGTGCGACTTCTGCTGGACGAAGCGGCCGACGGTGAGGATCAAGGGGGCGTCGCCGATGCCCAGCCCGGCGCGGACCAGATCGCGCGGGGTGCTGGCAGCGCGAGGCAGGATGCCGTTGTGGACGACCGAAAACGGGACGGCCGCGTCTGCCATGCGATAGGTCAGGCGCGCGCCCTGGCTCACGCAGATGATGCGGTCGACGTGCCGGACACCGACGGCATAGGCCGCCTCCATCGCCTTCACTGCCGGGGTTCGCACTTTCAAGGTCCGCAGCGTGTAGGGGTTGTGCTCGGTGCGGATGACCGCCCGCGCGCCCCAGTGCCTGGCGGCGGCGGCCAGCTTGTGGCCTTCCTCCGGGACACCGGCATGCAGGTGCACGATGTCAGGGCGGACACGCTCGAGGACGGCGCCGAACATCGGCGAGCCTTGCCTGAGTGCGGCCAGCGGCAGCGTGACGACCGGCAGGCCGGCGGCGCGCGCCCTGCGCGTACTGTTGAGACCGGCGTAGGTGGTTGGAAACACCAGCGTGGCACGCACGCCGGGAGGCAACGCGCCCGCCAGCGTGATCATGTGCTCGCCGAGGCCGGATGGCTCGATACTCTCGGTGACCATCAGCACGGTGAGGGGGGGCGAGCTCGCGCCGTTGTCGTCGGACTTCATCTGGCCCAGCCGGGTATGCATCCTGTGAATCCAGCCATTCCATATTAGACGAGGGCCACCCGATAGCAACCGGCACGCCGGCTGCCGGCCAATCGTGCGCCGCTCGTCCGCAGGCTTTTTGCTAGTATCGATTCGCCTGCACGCAACGCGAAGGAGCAAGCATGGGGTCCCATACCGTTTTGTCCCGCGACGCCGACCCGGGCGCCCTACCCGTCACGCTGGAGGTCAACGGCGCCGCGGTCTCCCTGCCGGTCGCGCCCTACGTCACCCTGCTCGACCTGCTGCGCGAACGGCTGCAGCTGACCGGCACCAAGAAGGGTTGCGACCATGGCCAGTGCGGCGCCTGCACCGTGCTCGTCGACGGCAAGCCGATCAACAGCTGCCTGAAGCTGGCCGTGACCGCGGACGGCGCCCGCGTCACCACCATCGAAGGGCTTGCCTCCAACGGCCGGCTCGATGCGCTGCAGCGCGCCTTCATCGAACACGACGCCTTCCAGTGCGGGTATTGCACACCCGGGCAGATCTGTTCGGCCGCGGCACTGGTCGCCGAGGGCATCGCCTTCACGCGCGACGAGGTGCGCGAATACATGAGCGGCAACCTGTGCCGCTGCGGCGCCTATCCCAACATCACGGACGCGGTGATGGACGTGCTCCAGCGGGACGCGTTGCAGCAGCAACCGGAGCCGGACACATGAACCGTTTCGACTATGAACGCGCGGACGATGTGGCGCAGGCCATCGGCCTGGCCGACCGGGCCATGGCCAATGCGGCCGAGAGCGTCGGCCAGGCGCGCTTCCTCGCCGGCGGCACCAACCTCGTCGACCTGATGAAGGAAGACGTGGAAAGGCCGCGTACGCTGATCGACATAAACCGCCTGCCGCTGCGCGCGATCGAGGAGCTGCCCGACGGCGGCCTGCGGCTCGGGGCGCTGGCGACGAATGCGGAAACGGCCGACCATCCGGTCGTGCGCGCCCGCTATCCGGTGCTGTCTTCGGCCATCCTGTCAGGCGCCACGCGCCAGCTGCGCAACGCGGCGACCAATGGCGGGAACCTCAACCAGCGCACCCGCTGCTGCTACTTCTACGACACGGCGACCCCGTGCAACAAGCGCACCCCCGGCGCCGGTTGCGGCGCCTTGGGCGGCTTCACCCGCATGCATGCGATCCTCGGCGCCAGCGAGCACTGCGTCGCGACCAACCCGTCCGACATGGCCGTCGCGCTCGCCGTGCTCGATGCCCGGGTGCGCGTGTCGGGGCCGCAGGGCGAACGCACCATCCCGCTGGCCGACTACCACCGGCTGCCGGGTGACCAGCCCTGGCGCGACAACAACCTCGCCGCCGCCGAGCTTGTCACGGCAGTCGACCTGCCGCCCGGCGACTTCAGCGCCCACTACACCTACCTCAAACTGCGCGACCGCCTGTCGTATGCGTTTGCGCTGGTGGCGGTGGCGGTGGTGCTGGCGCGCGACGATGCCGGGCGCTGCACAGACGTGCGGATCGCGCTCGGCGGGGTGGCGCACAAGCCGTGGCGCGTGCCAGATGCCGAAGCGCTGCTGCGCGCAAACGCGCCGGACCGCGCGCTGTTCGAGCAGGTCGCCGCGCGAATGCTCGACGGCGCGGTCGGGCTGGGCGACAACGATTTCAAGATCGAGCTGGCGCGCCGGGCCATCGTGCGGGCGCTGGAGCAGGCGGCCAGCGGCCGGCCGCAGTCGCACACCGACAAACGGATCGCCTGAAGGAGCCGGACATGAACTCGAACATGAGCGCCAGTCCCCGCATCGGCGACCCGATCAACCGCTTCGACGGCGAGGCCAAGGTCACCGGGAGCGCCCGCTATGCTGCCGAACATTTTCCGCCAGGGCTGCTGTACGGCTGGATCGTCTCGAGTCCGATCGCGCGCGGCCGCATCACCGGCATCGACGAGACGGCGGCCCGCGCCGTGCCCGGCGTGGTGGAGGTGATCAGCCACCGCAACCGGCGCCAGCTGCCCGGGGGCGACGACAGCTACAAGGATGAGATGGGTGCGTCCGGGAAGCCGTTCCGTCCCCTTTTCGACGACAAGGTCCTGTTCAGCGGCCAGCCGGTGGCGCTGGTGGTGGCGCACACCCTGGAGGCCGCGCGCGATGGCGCCAGCCTGATACGTGTCAGCTACGAGAGCGCGATCCACAATACCGACTTCGAACTGGCGCTGGCGGAACAATTCGCGCCGCAGTCCGACCCACGCGAGTCGCCGGAGCCGGAGCGCCGCGGCCTTCCCGACCTGGCCCTCGCGCAATCACCGCGGCACCACGCCGCCACTTACCGCCATCCGGCGGAGCACCATAACCCGATGGAGATGCACGCGGCAACGGTGATCTGGGAGTCGGGCGACCGCCTGAGCGTCTACGATAAAACGCAAGGAACCCGGAACGCGCAGTCCTGGCTGGCCAAGGTATTCGGCCTGAAGGAGAACCACGTCAGGGTGCGCAGCGAATTCGTCGGCGGCGCCTTCGGTTCCGGGCTGCGGCCGCAATACCACGTGTTCCTGGCCGCGCTCGCCGCCCTCATGCTGCAGCGCCCAGTGCGGGTGGGCATGACGCGCCAGCAGATGTTCACGCACGTGTACCGGCCGCCGGCAGTCCAGTCGGTGGCGCTCGGCGCCAACGCCGACGGCAGCCTGAACGCGATCGTCAACAATGCCACGCATACCACCTCGCGCTTCGAAAGCTACACCCAAACCATCGTCGACTGGGGCCTGACGCACTACAAGTGCCCCAACGCCAGCGGCGTGTACACGCTGGCCCCGGTGGATACCTACACACCGGGGGACATGCGCGCGCCGGGGGCGGCGACCGGTGTGAACCTGTTCGAAATCGCGATGGATGAGCTGGCATACGCGGCGGGAGTCAACCCGCTCGCGCTGCGGCTCGTGAATTATGCGGACAGGGATGAGATGCACGATCGTCCCTACACGTCCAAGGCGCTGCGCGAGGCACTGGAGGCGGGGGCGCAGCGCTTTCGCTGGGAGGCACGCGTGTCCGCGCCGCGCTCGATGCGCGAAGGCAGGGAGCTGGTGGGCTGGGGCATGGCGACCGGCGTGTGGGAAGCGTCCTTCGAAAAGACCAGTGCGCGTGCGCGGCTCGCGCAAGATGGCACCCTGGAAGTGGCGTGCGCGATGACCGACATCGGCACCGGAACCGCCACCGTGATGGCGCAGGTGGCCGGTGACACCCTGGGCGTGCCGCTCGAACGCATTCGCGTGCGGCTCGGCGACAGCGACCTGCCCGAGTCGCCGGTCGAGGGAGGTTCGTGGGGCGCTGCCTCGTCCGGCGCGGCGGTACACCTGGCTTGCCGGGCGGTCGGCACGCAGCTGCACAAGATCGCTGCCGGGATGGCGCCTAGTCCGATCGCCGGAGCCGCGTTCGATGGGGTCGCGTTTGGCGACGGCCACATGATGCTCAAGAGCGACCCTGCACGGCGTGTTTCACTGGCGGACATCGTCCGTGCCAGCGGCAAGGATTGCATCGAAGCCGAACAGGTGGCCGAGCCGGACCAGGGCGAGTCGGCGGACAAGGCGTCGAAAGCGAAGAACACGCACAGCGCGGTCTTCGTCGAGGTCAGGATCGACGAAGAACTGCCGATCGTGCGCGTGACGCGGGTCGTGATCGCGGTGGCCGCCGGTCGCATCATCAACCCCAAGACGGCGCGCAGCCAGGTCGTCGGTGGTGCTGTCATGGCGATCGGTATGGCATTGCACGAAGAAACGGTGATGGACCACCGGTTTGGCCGCTTCATGACCCACAATTTTGCCGACTACCACATTCCGGTGAATGCGGACATTCCCGCAATCGAGGTGATCTTCATCAATGAGCCGGACGCGGAAGTGTCGCCGCTGGGTGTCAAGGGCGTTGGCGAGATCGGCGTGGTCGGCACGGCTGCGGCCGTGGCCAACGCCATCTACCACGCCACCGGCAAGCGGGTGCGCTCCCTGCCGATCACGGTGGACAAGCTGCTCGGATAGGCGCGCGTTCAGCGCCCAGGCGATATGCACGACACAAAATATTTCGAGCCCAATCGCCACGCCACCTGGCTCGAGTGTTTCTTCGACCTGATTTTCGTGGTGGCGGTCGATGACGTGACACATATCCTGAGCCACACGCAGGCGGGTCACCTCGACCCGCTCCAGTTCTGGAAATTCGTGCTGATTTTTATTCCCCTGTGGTGGATCTGGGCCAGCCACACGATCTATGCCAACCGCTTCGACGCGGATGACCGCAAGCATCGGGTCGCGACCTTGCTTCTCATGCTGCTGCTGACCGGCATCTCAGGCTTGATCGGCCAACGCTTCCTGGCCAGCTTTCAGGCCATCGTCATCTGCTACGCCGGTTCGAAATACATCATTGCGATAATGTATTTCGTGTCGCAACAACGGCACAAGGAAAGCGCGGAACTCACGACGGCAGTTGGCTGGGTGATCGTCGCGGGCGCCACCATCAGCCTGGCTGCGATCCTGTTTGCGGCACCACTGTGCTACGTCGTGTTTTACCTTGGCATACTGTTCGATCTGCTCGCATTCATCTTTTTTTTGCGGCGCCGGCTCGCAGTGATCCCGGTGCATACCGAACATTTGATCGAGCGGGTAGGCCTGCTCACGATCATCATACTGGGCGAGTCTGTCAGCAGCCTGTCCATCGGGCTCGCCAACATCAACTGGACTGCGGAGAAGCTGCTGAGCGCCGCCACCGGCTTCGTGATGATATCGAGCATCTGGTGGGTCTACTTCGACAGTTTTCACCTGCTGACCAGGCAGAAGCTCACGACCGGCCACTCGGTACTGTACTCGCACTTTTTCGTCTTCCTCGGCCTGTCGATCCTGGCCAGCCTGATCCGGCATGCAATCCTGGACGACATGGCGCTCTCCGATTTCCGGGCCCTGTCCGTCATCGGCACGGTCTGCTTTTTCATTGGCAAGCAGTACGCTTATTTCATGGAGTGTCCCGCGCTGCGGTCCCAATTGGTCATCAACACCCTGGTCGTCTTCGGGTTGTCCGGGTTTGCCCTGCTGTTGCCCACAACCGGCTACATCCTGCTCGGCCTGACCCTGGCGGTGATCTGTTATGCCTTCCTCAGCCTCACCTATTTGAACGTCCCCTCCAAGCTGCGCGACCCTCCGCACAGCAGCGCCATCACGGGAGACCAGTCATGAGCGACACAACAAGTTTTCCAGCCACGATGCGAGGCTGGGCCATCCGCGGCTACGGTAACGAAATGGTGTTAATGGACGACCTCCCGGTGCCGACACCGGGCCGGCGCGATGTCCTGATCAAGATGTTCAGCGCCGAAGTCGGCATCTGGGATGAGCTGGTGCGTACCGGCGCATGCGACGTGCAGCGCCCGTTCCCGCTGGTGCTGGGCTTGGGCGGCGCGGGTACGATCGTCGCGCTGGGCGCAGAGGTCAAGGACTTTGCCGCGGGACAGTATGTGTACGCCTACAGCTATCCGCTGGCGGACAATGGATCCTGGGCGGAGTACATGCTGGTGCCCGACCACTACGTCGCCCGGGTGCCGACGTCGATCGCGCCAATCGAGGCCGGCGGATTGCCGATTGCCGGGCTGAGCGCCCATGAAGCGCTGCTCGACCTGCTCGGCGTCGAGGAAGACGAGATCGTGCTGATCAGCGCCGGCGCTGGAGGCGTCGGCCACATTGCGGTACAGATGGCGTCGCTGTTCGGCGCGCGCGTCGGCGCCACCGCCAGCCGCCGCAACCGGGACTTCCTGGCCGACCTGGGCGCCGAGGCGGTGATCGACTATAGCGAGCAAGATGACCTGACCCACGCCATCCTCGAGGCCTTTCCCGGCGGGGTCGACAAGATCCTCAACTGCGTCCGCGGCGAGGATGCGAACGACTACGTGTGGGCCCTCAAGGAGGGCGGCAAAATGGTCGACCTGGCCGGTTCGGTAACGGTCGACCGTCCTGCCGTGAGCATTATTTCCAACCATGTGGTGCGCGGGAATGGCGCGCGCCTGGCCAAGCTGGCGCGCCTGTTCGATGACGGCGCGCTGCAAGTGGCGATACACGACGTCGTGCGTTTCGCCGATGCCCAGGACGCACTCGACGAGGTGCTCACCGGGCACGTGCGCGGCAAGGTCGTGATCCGGATAAGCTGACCGCCCAGGCATCGATATGGCCGGCCCGCCTGGCGTTTACTTGGTCCGGCGCTTCACCGCATAGCCGTACTGCACCGGCCACGCAGGCTCTTCCTCGAACGCATGCTGGGCCTTCAGCGCCCAGTACGGTTCACGCAGCAGTTCGCGCCCGACCAGCACCAGGTCGGCATCGCCGCCGGTGACGATTTCGTCGGCTTCCCTGGGGTCGGTGATCAGCCCTACGGCGCCGGTCGGGATATCGGCGCCGTCGCGGATCCTGCGGCTGCACGGCACCTGGTAGCGCTTGGCCACCGGGATGCGTGCGGTCGGCAGGTTGCCGCCGGTCGAGACGTCGATCAGGTCGACGCCGGCCGCCTTGAGGCGCTGCGACAATGCCACCGATTGCTCGATGTCCCAGCCGCCCGCCGTCCAGTCGGTCGCGGAGATGCGCACGAAGAGCGGCAGCTCGTCGGGCATGATGGCGCGCACGCGCTCGGTCACGCGCAGCACCAGGCGCATCCGGTTGTCCAGGCTGCCGCCGTACTCGTCGTTGCGCTGGTTGCTGTGGGGCGACAGGAACTGGTGCAGCAGATAGCCGTGCGCAGCGTGGATTTCCAGCAGCCTGAAGCCGGCGGCAAGCGCACGGCGCGCGGCCTCCTCGAACAGGTCGACGATGCCGTCGATGGCCTGCTTGTCCAGCGCGACGGGCAGCGGGTCGTCCGGATAGAACGGGATCGCACTGGGCGCCACCACCTGCCAGCCGCCCTCGGCGCTGGTCTTGAGGGTTGCGCCACCAGTCCACGGCGCCGCGGTGCTGGCCTTGCGGCCGGCGTGCGCCAGCTGGATACCGGCCACCGCGCCCTGGCCGTGGACGAAGGCGGCGATCCTGGCCAGCGGTGCGACGTGGGCGTCGCTCCAGATGCCGACATCGCCCGGGGTGATGCGGCCTTCCGGGCTGATGGCGGTGGCCTCGACCATGACGAGGGCGGTGCCGCCGACCGCGCGGCTGCCCAGGTGCACCAGGTGCCAGTCGTTGGCGAACCCATCCTCGGCGGAGTACTGGCACATGGGTGCCATCGCGATCCGATTACGCAGCACCACGCCGCGCAGGTTCAGTGGGCTGAGCAGGTCGACCTCCGGCACCTCGCGGTCGTGGGAGGCGTCCGCCAGGGCGCCGTGCGTGGCGGCCTGTGCGGCCGCGTCGGGAGGCTGGGCAACATGCGGGTTCATCGCTGACCTCTGGATTCAGATACGTGACCGATTTAGACAAGGATGGAAGGTTTGAGTTGCGCAGGCGACGCTCTGGATCCTCATTCCGGCCGGCTATCCAGGCTGCGGTCTGGCCGCGCCATCCGGTTCCGGCTGAGGCGCTCCTGCACAAAGGCGAGTGCGTCGAGCATCGGCCGGTGCACCTGCCGGCACATGCCGCGTTCGCTGTCGCAGTCCCACAGGCCCATCGGTATCCACGGACGCGGCCGGTGCCAGTCGAACATGCCGATGATCGGATAGAGGCAAATGCCTGCCAGGGGCACGCTGGCGTCGAACAGGCCTTCGACTTCGTCCGCCAGTTCGTGGATCCAGCGCGCCCGGTGCACGCCCCAATGCGAGGTTTCCGAGATGACGACATCACCGCCGTAACGCGCATGCACCGACCCGATCAGGTCGCGCAGCGGCACCCGGCGCGGGTCATCGTCGTCGAGCCATTCCCCTTCCCGCCCGAGCTCCCATTGCGAGTTCCAGTAATAATTGATGCCGACCACGTCGAGGTGCGCACGGCTGCCGCCCAGTTCGGGCAGGGTCCGCCCGCACAGCATGTCCCAGCTTTCGAATACCTGGCCGTCGTTGAAGATGTGGGCCTCGCGCAGCGATGCGGGCTGCTCGTCCCTTGGCGCCACATGGCACAGCGGGTCGGCGTTCAGGAAGCGCGCGTCCGGGACCCTGGCGCGGATCGCGTCGATGCCGGCGATCGCGGCGCGCGCCAGCGCCACCTTGAACTCGTGGTGGCGGCCTTTCACGTAGGGCGCGAAACGGCCGACCTCGCCCGCCACCCATGAAAAGTAGGAGGGCTCGTTGACCGGGGTAAACCACAAGGTACCCTGGAGCCGGTCGCGCAAGTAGTCGGCACAGGCTGCGCAATACGCGGCGAACCTGGACGCGAAATCGGCCGACAGCGGATTCAGGCCTGCCGGGTAGCCGAAATGGAACAGGTCCCAGACCACCTCGACCTTGTGCTTGCGGGCGGCGCGGACCAGCGGTTCGACCGAGGAAAAATCAAAGACGCCGCAGCCCTTGTCGACCAGCGGCCAGCGGATGCCGTCGCGCACTGCCTGGATGCCGATCTCGCACAAGCGCCGGTAGTCGGCGTCGGCATGATGCAGGTGCCAGGTCTCCTGCATCAGGTCGATCCAATCGCCCTCGCGGTTGAATCCGGTTGTACATTCAAACCCACCGAGAAAGTAGCTGCTGAATAACATGGTGAACGCCCTCCGGGCTTTGCGAGCGCACCTAGTTTATTAGCGGATGGAGAACGCGCTGCCGGTGTACGTGCAGCTGGAATGTAGGTCAAGTCCCACGATTTGCAGTCAATTCAAGGCAAAATTACTGGAAGCCATTTCCGAATGTATAACCCGGTTGCGTCATTGCGCATGATGAGGCCGTCATGTAATAAGCCGGCCTCAATCCAAGGCTGCTGATTCACACCAGCGCGTGCCCCTGCAGCCGCGTCAGGATCGCCAGCGGACTGGCGTCCTTGTCGTACTGGTGCAGCGGCGACAGCTGCGCCGTGTATTCCATCATGTATTGCCCCGCCATTACCGAGTGCGAGGTCTGGTCCGAGAAGCACACCCAGGCGCAGCCCGGCGGAAAGCCGACCGTTTCCTGCGGCGCGTTCTTCTGGTAGTCGAGGTCGGACTTCATGGCGTCGTGCAGCTGCAGCATCAGGTGGTCGTACTCGCTGCGCAGCGATTTCGTGATGCCCAGTGCATTGATCAGTTTTGCCTGCCAGGCCGCGTACGGTTTGAGGCGCGGCAGGAAGCGCCGGGCCACGTCCTCGAACGGCTCGCCCACGCGCCACACGCGCGGCTGGCCTTCCAGATTGACGTTGGTGAACACGCGCAGCAGGCGTTCGCCGCGGTTGGGCCGCGACGGAAAGGCGTCGACGTGCAGGCGCCGGTCGTCGGCGCGCCAGGATTGCACGCGGGTCTGCACCACCGACGGCCGGAAGCTGGTGGCGCCGCGGCGCAGGTGCTCGCCGTAGCGCGGCACCAGGTTGCCCAGCAAGCCTTCGGCCTCGGCGCGGAAGCGCCCGATCATCCCGGCCAGCATCGCCTTGTCGGCGTCGTCGCCGGCCGCGCCCTTCAGGTTGCCGCCCGCGTCGAGGCTGATGTTGCGGCTCTTGGGGTCGCGGATGTCTTCGCGGAACAGCGCCAGCTCTTCCTTCTGCGGCGCAAAGCCGGCCTTGCCGTAGGTGCCGAAATTCGGGAAGTACAGCACCTTGCCCGCTTCCAGCGCGGCGATCCAGGCCGGGTTGCCATGGCCGACGTCGGCCATGTCGATGTCGACGATCTGTTTATCCATGTTGTTCCCTTAGTCTTGTTCCACTTCCTGCGGCGAGGCCAAAGCTTCGTCCTGCCTGGCCTGCTGGCGATCCCACATCTGCCGGTACAGGCCATCGGCCGCGATCAGCGACGCGTGCGTGCCGCGTTCGACGATGCGGCCATGGTCCAGCACCAGGATCTGGCCGGCGTCGGCGATGGTCGACAGGCGGTGCGCGATCACCAGCGTGGTGCGCTGCTTCGCGATTTCCTTCAGCTGCGCCTGGATCGCCTGCTCCGACTTGGAGTCGAGGGCGGAGGTCGCTTCGTCGAAGATCAGGATCGCGGGATTCTTGAGGAGGGTGCGCGCGATCGCCACCCGCTGCTTTTCGCCGCCGGACAATTTGAGGCCGCGCTCGCCCACCATGGTCGCATAGCCATCGGGCAGGCTCTCGATGAACTCATGGATCGAGGCCGCGCGCGCCGCCGCGAAGATGTCCTCGCGGCTGGCGCCCGGCCGGCCGTAGGCGATGTTGTATTCGATGGTGTCGTTGAACAGCACCGTATCCTGGGGCACGATGCCGATCGCGTGGCGCAGCGAATCCTGGGTCACGTGGCGCAGGTCCTGGCCGTCGATGCGGATCGATCCGCTCTGCACGTCATAAAAGCGGAACAGCAGCCGCGACAGGGTCGACTTGCCCGAGCCGCTGTGGCCGACCACCGCGGTGGTGGTGCCGGCCGGGATGCTGAAATCGACGTCGAACAGGATCTGGCGCTTGGGGTCGTAGCTGAATTCCACGTGCGAGAACTCGACCCGGGCGCCCTGCGTCACCAGCGGCTTGGCATCCTTCGAATCGGCCACCTCGCGGTTCTGCTCGAGGAGTCCGAACAGGCGTTCCATGTCGGCCAGGCTCTGCTTGATCTCGCGGTAGATCACGCCCAGGAAGTTGAGCGGGATGTACAGCTGCAGCATGAAGGAATTCACCAGCACCAGGTCGCCCAGGGTCATGCTCTTGTCGATCACGCCCTGGGTAGCGCGCCACAGGATGGCGGTGACGGCGGCGGCGATGATCAGCGACTGGCCGCTGTTCAGCAACGACAGCGAGGTCTGCGAGCGTACCGCGGCGCGCTCGTAGTGCTGCAGGCCCTCGTCGTAGCGCTTGGCTTCGTAATCCTCGTTGCCGAAGTACTTGACGGTCTCGTAGTTGATCAGCGAGTCGATGGCCTTGGTATTCGCCTTCGAATCGAGCTCGTTCATCGTGCGTCGGAAGTGGGTGCGCCACTCCGTCACGCTGATGGTGAAGGCGATGTAGGTCACCAGCGCGATGCCGGTGATGATCGAGAACCACTTATCGTAGTGCAGCGCCAGGTAGCCCAGCACCAGCGTGATCTCGACCAGCGTCGGCAAGATGGAAAACAGCGAGTACGAGACCAGCGAGCTGACGCCGCGCGTGCCGCGCTCGATGTCGCGCGTCATGCCGCCGGTCTGGCGGTTCAGGTGAAAGCGCAGCGACAGCGCGTGCAGGTGGCGGAACACGCGCAGCGCGATGGTGCGCACGGCGCGCTGGGTCACGCGCGCGAACAGGAATTCGCGCAGCTCGGTGAACAGCGTGGTCGAGAAGCGCAGCGCGCCGTACGCCACCAGGGCGCCCAGCGGCAGGATCAAGAGCGCATGCGGGTTGGCCGGGCTGATGCTGAGGCTGTCGACGATGCGTTTCAGGACCAGCGGCACGCCGATGTTGGCCAGCTTGGCGCCGACCAGGCAGATCATGGCCGCCAGCACGCGCCATTTATAGACCCACAGGTAGGGCAGCAGCGTGCGGATGGTGGTCCAGTCGTTGCGCTGGGCATTCGGATCGGACGGTGGCGGAGAAGAAGTGGCGGATGAGCGTCGCATGACAGGTAGGCAAAATATATGGTTCAATCTGATATTGATTGTAGCCTTTTACCGAGATTTGAAGATGACCCAGCCAGAAAACCAGACCCCATCCACGCTGCGCCTGCCTGAAGGCAAAATGCCGGTGCTGCGGATGATGCCCTCCCCGTCCGACGCCAACGTGTATGGCGACGTGTTCGGCGGCTGGATCATGGCCCAGGTCGACGTCGCCGGCTCGCTGCCGGCGGTGCGCCGTGCCAATGGCCGCGTGGCCACCATCGCCGTCAACTCCTTCCTGTTCAAGAATCCGGTGTTCGTGGGCGACCTGCTCTCCTTTTATGCCGACATCACCAAGGTCGGCAACACCTCGATCACCGTGTACGTCGAAGTCTACGCCGAACGCAACCGCCTGCAGACCCACGTCGTCAAAGTGACGGAAGCGACGCTGACCTATGTCGCCACCGGCCCGGACCGCAAGCCGCGCCAGCTGCCGCCGCTCGACTCCCTGATGCTCGAGCCGTAAGCGTTTGCCCGTGCAGCCGGCGCGCCGCCTGTTCCTGCTGGATGCGGCGCGTCTCGCGGCCGCCGCATCGGCGTCCTCCATCGTCCACGCGGCGCCGCCGAATGGCGCCGGCTACCCGTTCGGGCTCGGTGTCGCTTCCGGCGCCCCGCTGCCCGATGCGGTGGTGCTGTGGACCCGCATCCTCCCCGATCCGCTGAACGCCGCCAGCAGCCCCAGGCTGGCGGTGGCGCTGCGCTGGGAAGTCGCGCACGACGAGGCTTTCCGCAAGATCGCGGCCAAAGGCACGGCGGTCGCCACGCCGGAACTCGCGCACAGCGTGCGCGTCAACGTGACCGGCCTGCAGCCGGGGCGCTGGTACTGGTACCGCTTCATGCTGGGCGACGCCGTCAGCCCGGTCGGCCGCACCCGCACCTCCCCTGCCACGGGCGCGCTGCCGGACCTGCTCAAGCTGGCGGTGGCCTCGTGCCAGCACTGGGAATTCGGCAGCTATGCGGCGCACCGCTATATCGCGCAGTCGGCACCCGACCTGGTGGCCTTCCTCGGCGACTATATCTATGAGTGGGGTCCCTACCGCCTGCAGCATCCGCAGCGCCAGGTGAGGAGCGACGAATCGTTCACGCTGGACGATTACCGCCGCCGCTACGCCCAGTACAAATCCGATCCGGACCTGCAGGCCGCGCACCTTGTCGCACCCTGGATCGTGACCTGGGACGACCACGAAGTCGCCAACGATTACGCCGCCGGGCGCGACGAGCGCCTGTCACCAGACTTTGCCCGGCGCCGCGCCGCGGCCTACCAAGCCTTTTATGAGCACATGCCGCTGCGCCTGCCGCCGCCGAGAAGTTTCGCCAGCGTGCGCATGTTCCAGCGCTACGACTGGGGCCGGCTGGCGCGCTTCCACGTGCTGGACGACCGCCAGTACCGCGCGCCGCAGGTGTGTCCGCGGCCGAACGCCGGCGGTTCCTCGTCGGTCAGCGCGCGCGCCTGTCCTTCGCTGCTCGACCCGCGTCGCAGCATGCTGGGCGGCGAGCAGGAAGCCTGGCTCGAGGCCGGGCTGCGTGCCTCGAAGGCGCGCTGGAATATCCTGGCCCAGCAGACGCTGATGGCGCAATCGAGCCAGGTGCCGGTGACGGGGCCGGACGGCGGCCGCTTCTGGACCGACGGCTGGGATGGTTATCCGGCTGCGCGGCGGCGCCTGCTGGATACGTTAGTGAGAACCCGCGCCGCCAATCCGCTGGTGCTGGGCGGCGACGTGCACACCTTTTATGCGAGCGAACTGCGGCTCGACTTCGGCCGGCCTGTATCGAAGGCCAATGCGCTGGTGGCGACCGAATTCGTCGGGACCTCGGTGACATCGAGTTCGCGGCCGCAGGAACGTACCGCGCAGCAGGTGGCGCTCAATCCGCACATCAAATATGGACGCAGTG
>Ga0308168_1000124_pt1 | contig 135292 bp, 105 predicted proteins | sample PhyCR2_FD_202133 | JGI IMG/M metagenome (GOLD analysis project Ga0308168, IMG submission 202133) | Phyllosphere microbial communities from UC Gill Tract Community Farm, Albany, California, United States - DLSLRC.R2 | ecosystem: Host-associated > Plants > Phyllosphere > Unclassified | place...
CATGCTGGCATAATGCCGGCTTTACCGGAGTGCGCCGTGGACCAGGAAGAACGTTTCGTCAATCTTGAAATCAAGCTCTCCCAGCAGGAAGACCTGCTCGATGAGCTGAACAAGACCATCTACCGCCAGGAGCGCCGTATCGACGAGCTCGAGGCAATGGTCGGCAAGCTGGCCGACCACCTGCGCTCCCTGCGCGATGCCGGCCAGGCACCACTCAACGAACGCCCTCCGCACTATTAAGTCACCCCACTCGCCAGGTGCTGCCCCAGGCGCTTGCCCAGGCACAGCAGGGTGAGTGTCGGCGGCAAGCCCCATGGCTGCGGGATCACAGACGCGTCGCACACATACAGACCCGGTGCCTTCGTCTGAAGGTTCGCATCGACCCCGGCGCCAATGCGCACGCTGCCGCCCGGGTGCGCGGCGAAATGCCAGCTCTTGAACACGTGCCGCGCACCGGCCGCCTCCAGGATCGTGCGCGCCATTCGTTCGCCCTGCTGCAGGCGCATGCGGTCGCTATCGCTCAAACGCTTGTCGGCCCAGCGCGGTCCGACGCGTCCGCTGATGTCGTCACGAATCTTGACCATGATGCAGAGGGTGCGCCGGTGCGCGAACAGGCGGTCCACGCGCCCGACCTGCGTCGCGAAGGCCTGGTACATCGGGCGCGGCAAGGTCAGGTCGGCCAGCGCGATGCCGGCCTGGGGGTCATGCCAGCCGGCCGCCATCGGCACTTCGGCGCCGCCATCGATGTCGGCCACACTGCCCATCACGGCGACCACGGGATCGCTGAAGAACGGCGCATCGCGCGGCCCCAGGCTTGACGCATGCAGGATGCGCGGGCTGCCGATCCCGCCGCCACTCAGAATCACCAGCGGCGCGTGGATGGTCTGCAGCTGCCCGCCATGCTTCACCTCGACACCGCTGGCCCGGCCTCCTTCCAGCAGTACGCGCGTGACGCGGCTGCCTGTCTGCAGCACGGCGCCAAGCCCCACCGCCTGCTCGACGAAATCGCGGGCACTCCACTTGGCGCCGTACGGGCAGCCATAGGTGCAGCGCCAGCAGCCGCTGCGGCACAGCGCCGGCCGGATCATCTTGTCGAGTTTTTTCCAGTCGATGCCGGCCGCATGCGCCGCCGTCATGATACGCGTGGCCATGGGGCCGACCAGCGTATCGGGCAGGGGCGCGAGCGGCAATTCCGCGCGCAGTGCGGCCAGGCTCGGGGCCAGGTCGATGCCGTACGCGGCAAAGTAGCCCGCCGGCGGCGCGGCCGCCGTGGCGAAATTGACGGCCGAGCTGCCGCCCAGCGTCGTGCCGCCCACCAGCAGCGACGCATCGCGGTGGATGAAGGCGCCGCGCCCGGGCACGGCCGCCATCGATGCCATCTGCGTGACGGTGCCGGCGAGCGGCGCGGCGCCGCCCTGTTCGAGTAGCAGGACCCGGCTGCCGGCACGCGCCAGTTCGCGCGCGACGCTGGCCCCGCCAGGGCCGGTGCCGACCACGATGGCGTCGAAGGAAGAGGAAGAAAGGGTCATGGAAAGGGGCCGCGAAGGGACCGCAAAAGGGCTTCGATGCTAGCACGGCGCTCACCATATGCACGTCAATACAGGGGCTACGGATTGATACATTGCGGTACTTTTTAATTGTTACAAGCGCCATGCAAGCCTGCTATGATCTTCAGCGCACTGCTGTCGAGCCGTTGGCGACAGCGCCCTTCCTCAGTGTTAGCGAAAGACCTCATGATCCGTCCTCAACTGCTCATCGTGGCAGCCAGCGTCGCGCTGGCGTGTTCCGCCATCGCAGCACCTGCCGCACCCGCCCTCGACGCTTCCAACCCGTTCGCCAAGCCCAGCAGCCTGCCGCTGCAATACCCGGCGTTCGACAAGATCAAGGATGCGCACTACCTGCCTGCATTCGCTGCCGGCATGCGCGAAGAACTGCGCGAAGTCGAGGCGATTGCCAACGACAAGGCCGCGCCGACGTTCGACAACACGATCGTGGCGCTGGAAAAATCCGGCCAGTTGCTGGCACGCGTGAACGCGACCTTCAGCAATCTGCACGGCGCCAACACCAACGACACGCTCGATGCGGTCGATCGCGAGATGTCGCCCAAGCTGGCGGCGCACACCGATGCGATCCACCTGAACGCGAAGCTGTTCGCGCGCGTCAAGGCGCTGCACGACAAGCGCGCTTCGCTGGGCCTGGACGCCGAATCGACGCACCTGCTCGAGCGCTACTACAAGGAATTCGTGCGCGCCGGCGCCAACCTGTCGGCCGCCAACCAGGCCAAGCTGAAGGCCTACAACGGCGAGATCGCCTCGCTGCAGTCCGACTTCCAGCAGCGCGTGCTCAAGGGCGCGAATGCCGCCGCCCTGATCGTGAACACCCGTGCTGAATTGGCGGGCCTGTCCGACGCCGAGATCAATGCCGCTGCTCTTGAGGCCACCAAACGCGGCCAGAAGGGCAAGTTCGCGATCCCGATCGTCAACACGTCGATCCAGCCTGGCCTGTCCGTGCTGACGCACCGCGCCACGCGCGAGCGCCTGATGAAAGCCTCGCTCGAGCGCGGTACCAAGGGCGGCGAATTCGACACGACCAAGCAGGTGCTGCGCCTGGCCAAGCTGCGCGCCGAACGCGCCGTGCTGCTGGGTTACCCGAACTTTGCGGCCTACTCGCAAGAGCTGGAAACCGCGCGCAACCCGGCCGCCGTCAACAAGCTGCTGGGCGACCTGGCCAAGCCGGCCGTCACCAACGCGAAGAAGGAAGCCGTCGAGATCCAGGCCGCAATCAACAAGGACGGTGGCAAATTCGAAGTGGCAAGCTGGGACTGGCCGCTGTACGCCGACAAGGTGCGCGCCGAGAAATTCAATTTCGACGACAGCCAGCTGCGCCCGTACTTTGAACTGAACCGCGTGCTGGTCGATGGCGTGTTCTTCGCCGCGACCAAGGAATACGGCGTCACGTTCAAGGAACGCAAGGACCTGCCAACGTACGACCCCGACGTGCGCACCTTCGACGTGTACGACGTCGACGGCAAGCTGCTGACGATCTTCATCTTCGACCCGTACGCACGCAGCAACAAGCAGGGCGGCGCCTGGATGAACGAGTACGTCTCGCAATCGCACCTGCTGGGTCAGAAGCCGGTCATCGGCAACCACCTGAACATTCCGAAGCCGCCAAATGGCGAGCCGACGCTGCTGACGTACGACGAAGTGGTCACCGCATTCCACGAATTCGGCCACGCGCTGCATGGCATGTTCTCGGACGTGAAGTACCCGAAATTCTCGGGCACGAACGTGCCGCGCGACTTCGTCGAGTATCCGTCGCAGGTCAACGAAATGTGGGTGACCTGGCCTGAAGTGCTGGCCAACTATGCCAAGCATTACAAGACCGGCGCGCCGATGCCGAAGGACTTGCTGGACAAGGTCGTCGCGTCGAAGAAGTTCGGCCAGGGCTACACCACCACGGCCTACCTGGCGGCAGCGCTGCTCGATCAGCGCTGGCACCAGATCACGCCGCAGCAGGTGCCGACCGACGTGCTGAGCTTCGAGGCAAAGGCGCTGGCCGATGCGGGCGTGGCGTACGCGCCGGTGCCGCCGCGCTACCGCAGCGCGTACTTCTCGCACTCGATGGGCGGCGGCTATTCGGCCGGCTACTACGCCTACCTGTGGAGCGAGCGCCTGGACGCCGAGACGGTCAAGTGGTTCACCGAAAGCGGTGGCCTGACGCGCAAGAACGGCGACCATTTCCGCAAGACGCTGCTCTCGCGTGGCGGCACGCAAGAAGCGATGGACCTGTTCCGCAACTTCCGCGGCCGCGATCCGGTCATCGGCCCATTGCTGGAACGCCGCGGCCTGACCGCGACGCCGTCGAACGACTGATGCCCATGCCAGCATCCCGTCTGCACCGTCACGAGCGGTGCCGGCGGGGCGCTGCGCGACTGACGTACCTTTTTCTCCCATAGCACAAGAGACTCCATGAACCGTCCAAAACTGCTGCTGATCGCAGCCGGCGTTGCCCTTGCCACCATCGCGTTTTCCAAGTCGGCCAGCGCCGCGCTGCCAGCCTCGAATCCGTTCGCCAAGCCGAGCACCCTGCAGTACGGCTACCCGGCCTTCGACAAGATCAAGAACGAGCACTTTGCGCCGGCGTTCGACGAAGGCATGCGCGAGCAGGCCGCTGAAATCGCCAAAATCGCCAACAACAAGGCTGCGCCGACGTTCGACAACACGATCGTGGCGATGGAGCGCTCGGGCCAGCTGCTGGGCCGCGTGCGCGCCGTGTTCTACACGCTGACCGGTTCGTATACCAACGACACGCTGCAGGCACTGGACAAGGACCTGGCGCCGAAATTCGCGGCCCACAGCGACGCGATCCGCCTGAACCCGGCCCTGTTCGCCCGCATCAAGACGCTGCACGACAAGCGCGCCACGCTGGGCCTGGACGCCGAATCGGCGTTCCTGCTCGAACGCTACTACAAGGACTTCGTGCGCGCCGGCGCCAACCTGTCCGCGGCCGACAAGGTCAAGCTCAAGGACTACAACGGCAAGCTGGCTGCGCTGCAGACCCAGTTCAGCCAGAACGTGCTCAAGGAAGTGAACGCCTCGGCCTTCGTCGTCGACACCCGCGCCGAACTGGCTGGCCTGTCCGAGAAAGCCATCGACGCGGCCGCCGCCGAAGCGACCAAGCGCGGCCTGGAAGGCAAGTTCGTCATCCCGGTCGTCAACACCACGCAGCAAGCGCCGCTGGCCGTGCTGACCAACCGCGCCACGCGCGAAAAGCTGCTCACCACGTCGATGATCCGCGGCAGCCGCGGCGGCGAATTCGACAACCGCGACGTCGTGCTGCAACTGGCGAAACTGCGCGCTGAACGCGCCGAGCTGCTGGGCTACGAGAACTACGCCGCCTACTCGCTCGAGGACCAGACGGCCAAGAACACCACGTCGGTCAACAAGCTGCTGGGCGACCTGACCGCGCCGGCCGTGCGCAACGCGAAGAAGGAAGCGGCAGAGATCCAGGCCGTGATCGATGCGGAGAAGGGCGGCTTCCAGCTGGCCGCGCAGGACTGGGCGATCTACAGCGACAAGGTGCGCACCGCCAAGTACGCGTTCGACGCCAACCAGCTCAAGCCATACTTCGAATTCGACAACGTGCTGGAGAAAGGCACGTTCTTCGCCGCGACCAAACTGTGGGGCATCACCTTCAAGCGCCGCACCGACCTGCCGACCTACGACGCCGATGTGCGCGTGTATGACGTGTTCGAAGAGAACGGCGCCCACCTGGCCATCTTCGTGGTCGACCCGTACGCGCGCCCGAACAAGCGCGGCGGCGCATGGATGAGTTCGCTGGTTGACCAGAGCTTCCTGCTCGACAAGAAGCCGGTCATCACCAACAACCTGAACCTGACCAAGCCAGCCGCGGGCGAGCCGACCCTGCTGACCTGGGACGAAGTGCGCACGACGTTCCATGAATTCGGCCACGCAACCCACGGCTGGTTCTCGAAGGTGAAATACCCGCGCTTCTCGGGCACCAGCGTGCCGCGCGACTACGTCGAGCTGCCATCGCAGGTCTACGAAATGTGGATGGCCTGGCCTGAAGTGATGGCCAGCTATGCCAAGCATTACCAGACCGGCGCCGTGATGCCGAAGGAACTGCTGGACAAGCTGCGCGCCTCGCAGAAGTTCAATGAAGGCTACCGCACCACCGAGTACCTGGCTGCTGCGGTGCTCGACCAGCGCTGGCACCAGCTGGGCTCGAAAGCCATCCCGACCGACGTGAAGACGTTCGAGCAGCAGGCGCTGAAGGACGCGGGCCTGGACTTCGCACCGGTCCCGCCGCGCTACAGCAGCACGTACTTCTCGCACGCGATGGGCGGCGGCTATTCGGCCGGCTACTACAGCTATCTGTGGGCCGAGCGCCTCGACGCCGATGCCGGCGAGTGGTTCAAGGAGAACGGCGGCCTGCAGCGCAAGAACGGCGACCGCTTCCGCAATATGGTGCTGTCGAAGGGCGGCACCGTCGATGCGGTCGAGATGTACCGCGCCTTCCGTGGCCGCGATCCGGTCATCGAGCCGCTGCTCGAGCGCCGCGGCCTGAACTGATGCCGCCAGGTCCTAACCCTTACCGTGAAAAGCACAAGAACATGAAACCTACCCACATCCTCCTGGCCGCCGCCATCAGCGCTGCCTTTGCCAATGTCGCGTTGGCCGCGCCTGCACCGGCGACCGCCGCGCCCATGACCGCCGCGGCGCCGTTCGACGCGAGCAACCCGTTCGCCAAAGAAAGCAGCCTGCAATACAACTACCCGGCCTGGGACAAGATCAAGGACGAGCACTTCGCCCCCGCCTACGCCGAAGCCATGCGCCAGCATGCGGCGGAGATCGAGAAGATCGCCAACAACAAGGCGGCGCCAACCTTCGAGAACACCATCGTGGCGATGGAGCGCTCGGGCCGCATGCTGAACCGCGTCAGCACTGCCTTCGGCACGCTGTCGGGTTCCTACACCAACGACACGCTGATCGCGCTGGGTCGCGACATCGCGCCGAAGCTGTCGCAGCACAGCGATGCAATCCGCCTGAACGGCAAGCTGTACGCCCGCATCAAGGCGCTGTACGACAAGCGCGCCAGCCTGAAGCTCGACAGCGAATCGGCCTACCTGCTGGACCGCTACAACAATGACTTCGAGCGCGCTGGCGCCAAGCTGTCGGACGCCGACAAGGAAAAGCTGAAGGCCTTCAACAGCCAGCTGGCCGCCCTGCAGACCAAGTTCGCACAAGACACGCTGAAAGAAGCCAACGCCTCGGCGCTGGTCGTCGATTCGCGCGCCGAACTGGCGGGCATGAGCGACAAGGCCATCGACGCTGCCGCTGCGGAAGCCAAGAAACGCGGCCTGGATGGCAAGTTCGTCCTGCCGGTCGTGAACACGACGCAGCAGGCATCGCTGTCGGTGCTGACCAACCGCGCCACCCGCGAAAAACTGCTGGCCGCGTCGATGGCGCGCGGCAGCCGTGGCGGTGAATTCGACACCCGCAACACCGTGCTGCAGATCGCCAAGCTGCGCGCCGAACGCGCCGTGCTGCTGGGCTTCCCGAACCACGCCGCCTACAACCTGGAAGAGCAGACCGCCAAGACCACCGGCGCCGTCAACAGCCTGCTGGCCGAACTGGCCACGCCTGCCGTGAACAACGCGAAGAAGGAAGCGGCCGATATCCAGAAGGTGATCGATGCGGAGAAGGGCGGCTTCAAGGCCGCCGCGTATGACTGGAGCTTCTACAGCGACAAGGTGCGCGCCGAGCGTTACGCGTTCGACGCCAGCCAGCTGCGCCCGTACTTCGAACTGAACCGCGTGCTGGTCGATGGCGTGTTCTTTGCCGCGACCAAGGAATTCGGCATCACCTTCAAGGAACGCAAGGACCTGCCGGGCTACAACGAAGACGTGCGCGTGTTCGACGTGTTCGACGTCGACGGCAAGCAACTGGCAATCTTCACGTTCGACCCGTACGCCCGCTCGAACAAGCGCGGCGGCGCCTGGGCCAACGCCTGGGTCGGCCAAAGCAAGCTGCTGGGCACCAAGCCTGTCATCGCCAACAACCTGAACATTCCGAAGCCGGCCGCCGGCGAGCCGACGCTCTTGACCTACGACGAAGTGCGCACCACGTTCCACGAATTCGGCCACGCGCTGCACGGCATGTTCTCGGACGTGCAGTACCCGCGCTTCTCGGGTTCGCGCGTGCCGCGTGACTATGTCGAGTTCCCGTCGCAGGTCAACGAGATGTGGATGGCCTGGCCGGAAGTGCTGGCCAACTACGCCAAGCATTACCAGACCGGCGAGCCGATGCCGAAAGCGCTGCTGGACAAGGTGCAGGCGTCGTCGCAGTTCAACGAAGGCTTCCGCACCACCGAGTACCTGGCCGCCGCGCTGCTGGACCAGGCCTGGCACCAGCTGGCGCCGAACCAGATCCCGACCGATGTGCTGGCGTTCGAAGCGCAGGCGCTGAAAAAGGCCGGGGTTGACTTCGCCCTGGTGCCGCCGCGCTATCGCAGCACGTACTTCTCGCACACGTTCTCGGGCGGCTACTCGGCCGGTTACTACGGCTACCTGTGGGCCGAGAAGCTCGACGCCGATACGGTCGAGTGGTTCAAGGCCAACGGCGGCCTGACGCGCAAGAACGGCGACCATTTCCGCAAGACGCTGCTGTCGCGCGGCGGCACGCTGGACGCGATGCAGATGTACCGTAACTTCCGCGGCAAGGATGCGGATATCAAGCCGCTGCTGGAGCGTCGCGGCTTGACGGGTAATTAACGACGTTGCAGCTTTGCTGGCTGCTTGGGCTCCCGCCTTCGCGGGAGCGACGTGCTTGAGATGATGGCTAAAGAGTGCAATCTGGCTTTTCCGGCAAACTTGAACAACGTCGCTCCCGCGCAGGCGGGAGCCCAAGTCCGTATGCACACCGTCACAGCCGTGTTCTCCCCCACGCCCCCCATGCCTTACAATGAAATCGACCAATCCACGGAGACCACGATGCAACCCGAACACGATGCCGACCTGAAGGCACGCCTGAAAGCCCTGCACCGCGAACTGCAGGAAACCGGTGACACCGATGTCGAACTGGAAACGCTGCTGCGCCAGCTCGATGGCGATATCGAGAAAGTCCTCGAGCGCCGCGCCGAGCAGGAGCTCGATGCGAATACCTACGGCCTGGGCTCGCGCACGCAGGAGCTGGCAGCCAGTTTTGCCGCCCGCCACCCGCGCGTCGAGCACGGCTTGCGCGAACTGGGCCAGATCCTGTCGAACATGGGCATTTGACCTGCGCTGCTGAAATAGTAGGCTAATAGCCACAAGTCATTGATTTTAAGCCATTTTTCGGGGCCTTCCATGCTCCGTAAATGGTTTTCCGGTACAATGCCGGGCAATGAACTCCCCTGCCAATCTCTTTGCGACGGTCGCCAAGCGCTCCAGCCGCGCCCCGACCGCACCCTTCCTCCCGATGTCCCGCGCCGAAATGGACGCATTGGGCTGGGATTCGTGCGACATCATCCTGATCACGGGTGACGCCTACATCGACCACCCGAGCTTCGGCATGGCGCTGGTCGGCCGGCTGCTCGAAGCGCAGGGGTACCGGGTTGGCATCATCAGCCAGCCCGACTGGACCTCGGTCGAGCCGTTCCGTGCACTGGGCAAACCCAATCTGTACTGGGGCGTCACCGCCGGCAATATGGATTCGATGGTCAACCGCTACACGGCCGACCGCAAGATCCGCTCCGACGATGCCTACACGCCCGAAGGCGCACCGAACAAGCGCCCCGACCGCGCCGTGACCGTATATTGCCAGCGCGCCCGCGAAGCGTTCCCCGGCGTGCCGGTGATCGCCGGCAGCATCGAAGCCTCGCTGCGCCGCATTGCCCACTACGATTACTGGTCCGATAAGGTGCGCCGCTCGGTGCTGTTCGAATCGAAGGCCGACCTGCTCATCTTTGGCAATGCCGAGCGCGCGCTGGTTGACCTGACGCGCCGCATCGCCGCGGGCGAAAACATCAAGACGATCCGCGACCTGCGCGGTACCGCCTTCCTGGTGCCGCTGGGCTGGCTGCCGGATGAAGAGTGGAGCGTGCACAATTCCACCCGCGTGGACGTGCCGGGCCGCATCGACAAGCAGCCGAACCCGTACGCGATGGCGCTGGAAGACCCAAAGGCCTGCGCGCTCGACAACGCTGCGCCCGAGCCCGAGGTCAAGCCGATCATGATCATGACGCGCGAGCAGCGCCAGGCCGCGGCCCGCGAAAAAGCGGCCAAGACCGTCGTGCGCCTGCCGAGCTTTGAAACCGTCAGCGTCGACCCGGTGATGTACGCGCACACGTCGCGCGTGTTCCACCTCGAGTCCAACCCGGGCAATGCGCGCGCGCTGGTGCAGGCGCACGGCGACCGCGACGTCTGGCTGAACCCGCCACCGCTGCCGCTGGCGATGGACGAGATGGACAATGTCTACGACATGGCCTACGCCCGCGCGCCGCACCCGAGCTACGGCAAGGCGCACATCCCGGCCTGGGAAATGATCCGCTACTCGGTCAACATCATGCGCGGCTGCTTCGGCGGCTGCACCTTCTGCTCGATCACCGAGCACGAAGGGCGCATCATCCAGAGCCGCTCCGAGCCGTCGATCCTGCGCGAAATCGAACTGATCCGCGACACGACCAAGAATTTCGCCGGCACCATCACCGACCTCGGTGGCCCCACCGCGAACATGTACCGTCTGGCGTGCAAGGAAAAGACGATCGAGGAAAGCTGCCGCCGTCTGTCGTGCGTGTACCCGACCATCTGCAGCAACCTGGGCACCGACCACAGCAAGCTGATCTCGCTGTACCGCAAGGCGCGCGCGATCCCCGGCATCAAGAAGATCCTGATCGGTTCCGGCCTGCGCTACGACCTGGCCGTGCGCTCGCCCGAGTACGTGAAAGAGCTGGTCACGCACCACGTCGGTGGCCTGTTGAAGATCGCGCCGGAGCACACCGAAGCGGGCACCCTGTCGAAGATGATGAAGCCGGGCATCGGCGCGTATGACGAATTCAAGCGCATGTTCGACAAGTACTCGCTCGAAGCCGGCAAGAAGCAATATCTGATCCCGTACTTCATCGCAGCCCACCCGGGTTCGACCGACGAAGACATGCTCAACCTGGCGCTGTGGCTGAAGAAAAACAACTTCAAGCTCGACCAGGTGCAGACGTTCACGCCGACGCCGATGGCGATGGCCACGACGATGTACCACTCGCGCCGCAACCCGCTGGCCAAGGTGACCGAGGATTCGGAAATCGTCGAAACGGCAAAGAGCGGCAAGACGCGTAAGCTTCACAAGGCGTTCCTGCGCTATTACGACCCGGAGAACTGGCCGATCCTGCGCGAGGGCCTGTATCGCATGGGCCGTGGCGACCTGATCGGCAACAGCGACCGTCACCTGATCCCGGCGCCGGGCGGCGAGATGGCCAGCGGTTCGCTGCGCGAAGAGCGCCGCGGCCCGGGCATGGCGCCGAAAGGGCGGCCAGCCGATGGCGCACCGAAGCGCACGATGGGCGCCGGCGCACCGCGCGGCCGCACCGACCGCACGCCGGCCACCACGCCGTTCATGGCGCCGCCGTCGAAGGTCAAGCCGTCGATCCTGTCGACCATCAAGGCCAAGCCGAAGACCGTGCGCAAATAATCGCGCTCGAACGGACAAAAAAAACCGGCGCCTGGGGCGCCGGTTTTTTTTCGACGGTACATGTTGTCCGTTACGGTTTGGTTTTCAATTTCGCATTCGGCGTCGGCGCGCCGCGTCGTTCGCGCGCGATGTCCAGGTCCATGCTGGCCTGGCGCGTGCGCAGCGAGTTGGCATAGCGGTGCCGCGCCCGCAGGCGCGGGTGCGTGACCAGGACGCCCAGCGTTTCGCCGATCACCATCACCACGCCCAGCAGCGGCAGCACCAGCATCAACCCTACCACGCCGGCCAGCATGCCGCCGACAAAGATCATCAGCACCGTCACCAGTGGATGGATGTGCAGGCTGCGGCCCAGCGTGGCCGGCATGAAGATGAAGTCGTCAAGCAGGCGCACCAGCACGAACACGCCAATGGCGCCGTAGGCCATCAGCGGGTTGCCCGGCGCATCGGTCGAGGCGACGATGACCACCAACGCGCAGCCGGCGATCGAGCCGACGAACGGCACCCAGGCCAGCACCGCCGAGATCAGGCCCAGCAGCAGGGGCGAGGACACGCCGATGATCCATAGCCCCAGCGCCAGCACGATCGTGTCGAGCACCGTCAGCTTGAGCAGGCCTTCGAAGTAGCGGCGCGCGGTCTGGTCGACTTCGTGCAGCAGGTACAGCGCCGGCTCGAAGTAGGCATTCGGCACCGCGCGCGCCAGGAACTTCTTGAAGCGCACACCGTCGCGCAGCAGGAAGAAGCTGAGGAATGGCGCCAGGAACAGCGACGGCACCCAGGTCACGATGCCGACGACGATGTCGCCCAGGTGATTCTGCGCGAAGTCGCTCGTGTAGTTGGTGAACGCGCGGTTGACGGTCGAGGTCAGGCGCATCTCGGCCAGCAGCGGGAATTTCGCTTCCAGCAAACCCATCGAGTTGCGCACGAAGGCGACGCCGCCGTCGAGATACAGGCTGATCGTCGCTTCCCACGAATCTTCTTCGGGGCCGTCGCCCCAGGCCATGGCTGCCGTCAGCGCCAGCGCGGTCAGGGCAAAGAACAGCGTGCAGACCCACAACGCGGCAGCGTTGCGGCCAAAGCCTGAACGCACCATGCGCTGCATCGGGCCCAGCAGGATGTAATACAGGACGGCGCCGAAGATGAAGGGCAGGGCCAGCCACAGCAGCTTCTGGACGACGAGCAGCAGCAGGCAGGTGCCGCCGATGATGCCGGTCCAGACGACCGGGCCGGCCCGCTCGGGGCCGTGGGCAGGGTCGAGGTGGGTGCTCACAGTGCTTCCAGCTGCGGCCGGCCAGTGCCCATCCATTCACGCAAGCGCAGGCCAATGTGGCGCGCCAGTGCCAGCGAGATCTTGTAGCCGATGACGGCGTCGGTTTCCATCAGGCCCAAAAAGTCGGCGCGGAAGAACACGGCCACTTCGCACGGTTCCAGGGCGCGTGCCTGGGCATTGCGGGGCGAGTTGTCGAGCAGCGCCAGGTCGCCGAAGAAGCCGCCCGGCTCGAGCTCGGCCACGACCTGTGTCATGCCCTCGTGCAGGCGGCTGATGCGTACCCGGCCGCTCATCAACAGGTACAGCGCCTGGCCTTCTTCGCCCTCGTCGAACATGATTTCGTCTTTTAAATAGCGGCGCTCGTGCAGCAGACCGTCGACGATCTTCAGTTCCAGCGGCGTCAGCGCAGCAAACAGCGATGAGCTCTTGAGCCGATGCAGGCGCGGCGACATGCGCGGGGGTTTGAGAAAACGAAAAATCAAGGCGTGCTCCAGGGTGGTGCGGTCTGTTGTCCGTTTGATTATCCGCGATCAGATGCTGCCACGCATCAAAAAGCGTCGCGTGCGCACAGCGGTGTGGCGGCGCGTCCATAGGGTGCGTCAAGCGTGCGCTCCCCAGTCTTGAAAAACGTGTAACATAATTCCATAGGGCAACATCAATGGTGTTTTTATAAAGTTCGGCGCGCCGTGAGGCAGGGCGGGGTGCAAGTGCCTTTTCAAGGACAGGCAGTGATCGATATACAGACTTTTCTTCTTGCACTCGGCATCGGCAACGTCGGCTTTGCGATTCTGATGGCGGGATACACCCATGGTGCGGCGCCCAGTGCCGGGCTGCGCCTGTGGATGTGGGCGCGGCTCGGCATGGGCGTGAGTCAGCTGATCGGTTGGGCCAGTCCCGTGCTGGGCTTGCCGGTATTCCCAGGGCTGGAAGGCGTTGTCTGGATTCTCGCCATGTCCCTTGAAATGGCGGCCTATTGCGTGTTCTTTGGCTTCGCACGCTGGGGCCGGGTGCTGCTGCCGATCACGCTGCTGTCTTCTGTCATCGTGCTGGCGGGCGCAGCGCTTGGCGCCAATCACGTCCAGCTCAGCGCGCTCGTTGGCGCCGTCGTGGCGTTCTTCGCTGCCGCCATGGCGTGGGCGCTGCTGCGCCGGCGCAGTGCGTCCCTGCTGCAGCGGATCATCGGCGTCAACGACGCGCTGTTCGCCACGGCCATCCTCGTCTGGGTCGCTTCGGCAGGGCTGGGCAAGGGTCCGCTCGACCACAGCGTCGCCCAGCAGGTGGCGTACCTGACCGGCTACATGCTCATGATCGTCAACGGCTTCGGCTTCATGTTGCTGTGCAAGCAGAAGGACGACAGCCGCATGGCGAAGCTGGCCACGACCGATTGCCTGACCGGCCTGCCGAACCGCCATGCATTCCTGGAGCAAGCCGAGGGCGCACGCCTGCTGGCCCAGCGCCAGCGCACCGGCCTGGGCCTGTTGATGATCGACATCGACCACTTCAAGCAGATCAATGATCGCTGGGGCCATGCTTCCGGCGACGAGGCGCTGGTCGTCTTCGCACGCACGGCGCGTCATCTGCTGCGCGAGCATGAAACGATCGGCCGCCTGGGTGGCGAAGAATTCGCGCTGCTGCTGCCCGGGGCCGATCTGGATGCAGCGGTACAGGCCGCCGAGCGGCTGCGCCGGGCGATCCGCGAGGCGACCGTCATCACCAGCGGCCCGACCTACCGCATGACGGTGAGTATCGGCGTCGTAGTGCTCGATCCGCACGAGGATCTGGGTGGTGCGATGGCGCGTGCCGACCATGCGCTGTATGCGGCCAAGCGCGCGGGGCGGGATCGGGTGGAAATCGGGGAACTGGTGCGCAAGCGCGCGTAGCGGGGAAGCGCGGCGCAAGCCACGCACGCAAACACGCAATGGAAAAAGAAAAAGGGCCCGACGAATCGGACCCTTTTTCAGTGATGCTGGCGGAGCGGACGGGGCTCGAACCCGCGACCCCCGGCGTGACAGGCCGGTATTCTAACCAACTGAACTACCACTCCGTTTTACTAAGATCAGCCTTCGATCCATCGTCGAGATGCTTGGTGGGCGCTGAGAGGCTCGAACTCCCGACCTAATCCGTGTAAGGGATCCGCTCTACCAACTGAGCTAAGCGCCCATCTCGTTGATGTCTACTGACGCTTGTCATTGCGTCGAAGAGGACCGAATTATAGAGGGTGCGTTTGCGGGTCCGCAAGGGGTTTTTCGAAAAAATATCGAAAGCGCTATTTTTTCTGGTCATGATCCCTGGCCGCAGCCAACGATCTGCATGTGTTGTAATCATGGCGTCATGGCGTTATTTACTTGCCCGGCTGATAACCATCACGGACAATACCGCCTTTAGCAAGTCGGCAACCTTAAAACATCGCAAAGATGGGCGCCATAGATGCGCGTTGCCAGGGGCGGGGTAGCACCGCCCGCGCACCCGGCGGGGGGGCGTTGGAAAAGAAGAACGGAGACACCGGTTCTTTTATCATCACCAGGAAAATACTCCATGACCAAGATGTCCAAGATGCACAAGCGCGTCACCTGCTCCCATGGCGCAGCGCTGGCGTTCCTCGTCCTGCTGCCGATCGCCCAGGCTGCAGCCCAGACGGCGGCCCCGGCCGAACCGGCGCCCGAGTCCCTGCAGCTGCAATCGGTCACCGTGACCGCGCAGCGCCGTACCGAGAACATCCGCGACGTGCCGGTGTCGGTGACGGCCCTGAAGGGTGACAAGCTGGACGTCCTGGTCTCGGGTGGCGATGACATCCGTCTGCTGGCCGGCAAAGTGCCGAGCCTGAACGTGGAATCGTCGAACGGCCGTACCTTCCCGCGCTTTTATATCCGCGGCTACGGCAATACCGACTTCAACACCTTCGCCTCGCAGCCGGTCTCGCTCGTGTACGACGACATCGTGCAAGAGAACCCGATCCTCAAGGGCTTCCCGATCTTCGACCTGGCCAGCGTCGAAGTGCTGCGTGGCCCGCAGGGCACGCTGTTCGGCCGTAATACCCCGGCTGGCGTCGTCAAGTTCGAGTCCGAAAAGCCACGCCTGAACAGCACCGAAGGCTACTACAACGTGTCGGCGGCATCGCACTACACGTTCAATGCCGAAGGCGCCGTCAACGTGCCGCTGTCGAGCAACGTGGCGATGCGCGTGTCGGCCGTCGGCCAGCACCGCGACGACTACGTCGACAACTACAGCACCCCGGCCAAGACCACCAAGCGCGGCGAACTCGACGGCTACAACGAACACGCCGAGCGCGTGCAGTTCTTGTACAGCAAAGATGGTGTTACCGGCCTCCTGGGCTTCCACCAGCGTCAGACCAATGGCAGCGCACGGCTGTTCCGCGCCAACCTGATCAAAAAGGGCAGCAACACCTTCGCCGACGGCACCGATCTGGACCAGATCGTCACCAACGCGATGAATGACCAGGACCTGAAAACCAACGGCATCAACCTGCGTCTGGAATGGGATCTGGGCGGCTACAAGCTGTCGTCGATCACCGGTTACGAGCACATCATCGGTTACTCGAGCCGCGGCGACATCGATGGCGGCACGCCGACCGGCCCGGGCTTCATCCCGTTCCAGGTCGAGACCAACGGCTACATCAACAACCTGGACCAGTACAGCCAGGAATTCCGCGTCGAATCGCAGAACACCGGCCCGTTCAACTGGCAGACCGGCGTCTACTTCTTCGATGAAGACGTCACCGGCGGCAGCGACAACTTCGACAGCACCACCTACGCGCGCACCTCGCGCCTGGTGTCGACCCAGAAGAACAAGGCCTGGGCTGCGTTTGCTTCGGCAACGTACAACCTGACCCCTGACTGGACCATCCGCGGCGGCGTGCGCTACACCAAGGACGAGAAAGAGTTCCGCACCATCGAAGCGACCAACGTCGTCCAGATCGGCCCGTCGTCGGTCGAAGCGGACAAGAAGAAGGTCAGCTGGGACCTGTCGGCCACCTACAAGCTCACGCCTGACGTGAACGTGTACGGCCGCGCCGCAACGGGCTTCCGCGCCCCGAGTATCGCTGCTGCCTCGGCGTCGGTGCCGATCACCGTGGCCGATGCCGAGACCATCAAGTCGGTCGAGCTGGGCATCAAGGCTGACCTGTTCGAGCGCCGCGCACGTGGCTCGTTCTCGATCTATGACTACACGATCGACGACCAGCAGCTGACCGTGGTGGGTGGCAATTCGAACGTCAACCGCCTGATCAACGCCGACAAGACCAAGGGCCGCGGCGCCGAGTTCGACTTCGAAGCAGCGATCAGCACCGCCCTGCGCATGAGCGCCGGCGCGAGCTACAACTACACGCAGATCCGCGACGGCAGCCTGTCGGTCAACCGCTGCGCGCAGTGCACGATCACCGATCCGATCAACGGCGCCGGCCGTGTCGTGATCGATGGCAATGCACTGCCACAGGCACCGCGCTGGACCTTCAACGCGACCGCCCGCTACGGCGTGCCGTTCCGTGACGGCGAGCTGTACTTCTACACCGACTGGTCGTATCGCAGCAAGGTCAACTTCTTCCTGTACGAGTCGACCGAGTTCACCGGTGCACCATTGACCGAAGGCGGCGTGCGCGTCGGCTACATCTTCGGCAACGGCAAGTATGAAGTGGCAGCCTTCGGCCGCAACGTGCTCGACCAGCGCCGTATCACCGGTGCGATCGACTTCAACAACCTGACCGGCTTCACCAACGAGCCGCGTCAGTGGGGCATGCAATTCAAGGGTAATTTCTAAGAATTGACCGGCCTCGCACGAGGCTGGCGTGTCACAAACGAAAAGGGCCGCGCACTGCGCGGCCCTTTTTTGCATCTGGGAACGATGCGATAAACCTTCGTCAACAAATTTTAGGTGTCAACTATTCTGCTAAATTTATGTTTCGCCGAACAAAACATGGTTTTGCAAAATTTAGCGATGTAACCGTTGTATGCACGCTTCACTCTCTCAGGTTTGCGTTCCGTTAAATCTTTCTTTCGCGCTACGCTGGCTGAGCCGCCTCGATGCGGCGCCGGCAAAGTCCGGACTACAACGATACGGGCGAGCCCTTTCGCCCGACGGAAAACCTTGAACAAGGAAGAAAAATGAAGCAAACGCATTCGATTCGTCCTGTCGTATTGAAGATGTGCGCCGCGGTATCCCTGGCGCTGGCCTCGAGCGCAGCCCTGGCGGCTGCGGGCGATGCGGCGTCCCCGGGGCCACAGTTCATTGTGGAAACCGACCGGATCATCGTGAAGTACCGCGACGCGCAACCGGCCGTCAATGGCATCGCTGCGCGCGTGGCCAGTACCAGCGGCGAGCGCAAGGCCAAGCTCGACCGCGCCGGCCAGCAGTTCGGCATCGTGGTCCAGGAAAGCCATCCGATTTCCACCGGCGCAAAAGTGTTCAAGCTCGACCGCAAGCGCAATCTTGCCGAAGTGAAGTCCCTGGCCGCCGAAATGATGGCACGCGATCCGTCGATCGAATATGCCGAGCCGGACCGCATCATGACGCACATGGCCACGCCGACCGACCCGCGCTATACCGACCAGTGGCACTACTACGAAACAGCGGGTGGCCTGCGCCTGCCGGCCGCCTGGGATGTCTCGACCGGCGCCGGTGTGATCGTGGCGGTCATCGACACGGGCTCGCGCCCTCATGCCGACCTGAGCGGCCAGCAACTGGCCGGCTATGACTTCATCAGCACCGCCGCCATCGGCAACGATGGTGACGGCCGCGACAGCGACGCCAGCGACCCGGGTGACGCCGTCACCGCTGGCTCTTGCGGCAGTGGCCAGCCAACCCGTGACCAGGCATCGAGCTGGCACGGCACGCACGTGGCCGGCACGGTGGCAGCGCGCACCAACAACGGCGCCGGCGTCGCAGGCGTGGCCTACAACGCCAAGGTCCTGCCGGTGCGCGTGCTGGGCAAGTGCGGCGGCTACACGTCCGACATTGCCGACGCGATCACCTGGTCGTCCGGTGGCACGGTCTCGGGTGTGCCAGCCAACGCCAATAAGGCGCGCGTGCTGAACCTGTCGCTGGGCGGCGGCGGTGCCTGCGATGCAACGACGCAAAACGCCATCAACGGTGCCCGCTCGCGCGGCGCGGTGGTGGTGGTCGCTGCCGGCAACGACGCCGTCAACGTCAGCAACGCCAGCCCTGCCAACTGCTCGGGCGTGATCGCGGTGGCGGCCACTGGTCGCACCGGCGGACGGGCGTCGTACTCCAACTTCGGCACGCTGGTGGATGTGGCTGCGCCCGGTGGCGATGGCGCCTCGGGTGTGCTCTCGACGCTTAACAGCGGCACCGGTGCACCGGCCGCGGACAGCTACGCGGCCTACCAGGGCACGTCGATGGCCACGCCGCACGTGGCCGGCGTGGCAGCGCTGATGTTGGCGGTCAACACCAACCTGACGCCGGACGAGATCGAGTCGAAACTCAAGTCGACGGCGCGCGCGTTCCCGGCCAGCTGCTCGGGTTGCGGCACCGGCATCGTCGATGCGGCCGCTGCCGTGGCGTCGGCCACGGGCGGCGGTGGCGGCACACCCGTCACGACGCTGGCCGAAAGCGAGTCGAACAACACGACCGCCACGGCAGACCCGGTCACGGCCAGCAACACGACCGTTACCGGCAACCTGGGCAGCACGACCGACACCGATTACTTCCGCGTCGATCTGCCAGCCGGCAAGACACTCGCAGCGAGCCTCACTCCGACGTCGACGACGGCCGACTACGACCTGTACGTGTACAGCAGCACCGGTGCGCAGTTGGGCACCAGCCAGAACGGCGCCGGCGCGACCGATACTGTCAACTCGGCCAATACCACGAGCAGCACGGCGATCCGTTATGTCCGTGTGACGTATTACGGGGGCGGTACCGGTGCGACCAATGGCCGCTATACGCTGAAACTGAGCTGGTAAGCCGGTAACCCTGCGCCATCTGCATGGCCAGGGTTCGTTATCTGGATCCAGGACACGCGCGATTCGTTCGCGCGTGTTTTTTTTGGGCTCAGGATTCCCCGTTCATGATTGTTAATTAACTGAAATTGCCCGTCACATATTTCGCGTTCAAAAAGTTGTGCCAAAGAAAAAATGTTAATGAGGAAACGACCAGTGTAAGTGTTGTAACTATGCTGAAAGGGTGTGATTTTCCACGCGACAATATGTTTCCCTGGGGCTACTCTGGAATCTGCCGCTATCGTGCGGCGCCCGGTGCAGCTGGTCTTGTCATGACTCAGGCGCATCGACATGCCTGATGCAGAACTTGAACGGGAAGATCATGAAGCAAACACACTCGATGCACACTGCGGCGTTGACGCGCTGCGCCACACTTTGGCTGGCGCTGGCGTCTCTCCCAACAGGTGCGGCCGCAGCCTCCCGGGAGCCGCAGTCCATTCTGGAAACCGACCGCGTCATCGTGAAGTACCGCGACGCCCAGCCCGCCGCCAATGGATCGACAGTGATCGTGGAAGGCGGCAGCAGCGCGCGCAAGGCCAGGCTCGATCGCGCCGGCCAGCAGTTTGGCGTGCTGGTCCGGGAAAGCCATGCGCTGGCGAACGGTGCAAAGGTGTTCAGGCTCGATCGCCGGCACAATCTGGCCGAGGTGCGCTCGCTGGCGACGGAGATGATGATGCGCGATGCGTCGATCGAATATGCCGAGCCGGACCGCATCATGACGCATGCGGCCACGCCGACCGATCCCCGCTATACGGATCAATGGCATTACTACGATACGGTTGGCGGGCTGCGCCTGCCGGCAGCCTGGGATATCTCGACCGGCACCGGCGTGGTGGTGGCCGTGATCGACACCGGCTACCGCCCACACGCCGATCTGAGCGGGCAGTTCCTGCCGGGCTATGATTTCATCAGCACCGCCGCCATCGGCAATGACGGCAATGGGCGCGACAGCGATGCGACCGACCCGGGCGACGGCGTCACGGCCGGCGCCTGTGGTGGCGGTCAGCCATTCTCGGACCAGCCATCCAGCTGGCACGGTACGCATGTGGCCGGCACGGTAGCGGCGCGCACCAATAACGGCGCCGGCGTGGCGGGCGTGGCGTACAACGCCAAGATCCTGCCGGTACGCGCGCTGGGCAAATGCGGCGGCTACACATCCGACATCGCCGATGCGATCACCTGGGCGTCCGGCGGTACCGTTGCCGGCGTCCCAGCCAATCCCAACAAGGCGCGCGTCCTGAACCTGTCGCTGGGCGGGGGCGGCGCATGCAGCGCCACGATGCAGAACGCCGTCAACGGGGCTCGCTCGCGTGGCGCGGTGGTGGTGGCCGCAGCGGGCAATTCGGCCATGGACGTCAGCAACGCCAGCCCGGCCAACTGCACCGGCGTGATCGCGGTGGCCGCCACTGGCCGCACCGGCGGGCGGGCACGCTATTCCAATTTCGGCGCGCTGGTCGCGGTGGCCGCGCCGGGTGGCGATGGCGCCTCGGGCGTGCTTTCCACGCTCAACAGCGGCCGGAGCGGGCCGCTGGCGGACACCTACGCGGCCTACCAGGGCACGTCGATGGCCGCGCCGCACGTGGCCGGCGTGGCTGCGCTGATGTTCGCGGCCAACACCAACCTGACGCCGGACGAGATCGCAACAAGGCTGAAGTCGACGGCGCGTGCGTTCCCGGCCAGTTGCACGGGGTGCGGGACCGGCATCGTGGATGCAGCCGCAGCGGCCGCGTGGGCCAGGACCAGCGCCGCGCCAGTTGTTGTCGCCGAAAGCGAAGCGAACAACACCATTGCCACCGCCGATCCGGTTGCGCCAGTCAATGCCAGCGTTACCGGCAACCTGGGCACGACGACCGATACCGATTACTTCCGGGTCGATCTGCCGGCCGGCAAGACGCTCAAGGCGAGCTTGAGCGCGGTGCTGGCAATGGCCAACTATGACCTGCAGTTGTACAACAGCGCAGGCAAGCAACTGAGCGCGAGCGTGAACCGCGCCGGCGTGGCCGACACCGCCACCTTTGCCAATACCAGCACCAGCACGGCGGTCCTCTATCTAAGGGTGGTGTATGCCAGCGGCGGCACCGGTACGAGCAATGGCCGGTATGCGCTGGCAGTGACACGGTAAGTCGGTGGTCACAGGAAGGCTGTCCAGAAATGAGCAACATTTGCACCGGGAAGATTTTTAGAAGATACTGTATGCAATTACAGTAAGCGACCCCGGCAGTTTGTGACCGCATGGGGCGGCCCGCCAGCGTGAACGCCCCAGCCCGAAAAATCATCCACTGCGATTGCGACTGCTTTTATGCATCGGTCGAGATGCGCGACGATCCGTCGTTGCGCGGTCGGCCGTTGGCGGTGGGCGGGCGCGCCGACCAGCGTGGCGTGGTTGCCACCTGCAATTATGAGGCGCGTCGGTTCGGCATCCATTCGGCGATGGCCACGGCCCAGGCGATGAAGCTGTGCCCGGAGCTGGTGGTGATTCCGCCGGCGATGGAAAAGTACCGCATTGCGTCCAGCCAGATCATGGCCATCTACCAGGATTACACGGAGATCGTCGAGCCGCTGTCGCTCGACGAAGCCTACCTGGACGTGACCGATTCGCCGCACTGCAAGGGCAGTGCGACGCTGATCGCGCAGGAGATCCGGCGCCGCATCGTCGAGACGGTGGGCATCACGGCCTCGGCAGGCGTGGGCCCGAACAAGTTTGTGGCCAAGATCGCCAGCGACTGGAACAAGCCCGACGGCCTGTTCCTGGTGCGGCCCGAAGAAGTCGATGCGTTTGTCGCGGCGCTGCCGGTCAAGAAACTGCACGGCGTCGGCAAAGTCACGGCCGAGAAACTCAACCGGCTCGGTGCCCAGACCTGCGCCGACCTGCGCGGCTGGAGCCTGGACAAGCTGCAAGAGCATATGGGCAGCTTCGGCGTACGGCTGTATGACCTGAGCCGCGGGATCGACCATCGCGAAGTCAATACTTCGCGTGAGCGCAAGTCGATCAGCACCGAGGAAACCTATACGCCGGACGTGCCCGACCTGGCCGCCTGCCTGAAGCTGCTGCCCGATTTGCACGAGCATTTGCTGGGCCGCATCAAGCGCGCAAATGCTGAAAAATTCATCAACAAGCTGTTCGTGAAGATCAAGTTTTCGGACTTTCAGCAGACAACCGTCGAATGTGTGGGATATGCGCCCAATATTCCGACTTATGGACGTTTACTGGAGACCGGCTGGGCGCGCGCCAGCCGGCCGGTGAGATTATTGGGCGTCGGCGTGCGCCTGAGCGACACCGAAATTGTCGAGCAGTTACGGCTGTTCGACGATTCTCCGGACGACGTGACAACCCCCTGACATTTTTGACGCTGCGGCGGCTGTGCAGCGTAGAATGTCGTTCCCTAGAAATACTGAAACAAGTGGATTAAACCTATGTGGTTCAAGAATCTCCAGATCTACCGCCTGCCGGCCCCTTGGGCCTACACCCCTGAACAGCTGGAAAAGGCCCTCGAGCCGGGCAGCTTCGTGCCTGCCAACAGCAATGAATTGCTGCGCCAGGGCTGGGACGCACCGCGCCCGAATGGCGGCCTGGTCCATGTCGTGAACAAGCAGATGCTGATCATGCTGGGCACCGAAAAGAAACTGCTGCCGGCATCGGTCATCAACCAGGTGGCCAAGGCCAAGGCGGCCGAGATGGAAGAAGCGCAGGGCTTCCCGCCTGGCAAAAAAGCCATGAAGGAACTGAAGGAGCGCGTGGCCGACGAACTGCTGCCGCGCGCCTTCACGCTGCGCAGCAATGTCTGGACCTGGATCGACCCGGTCAATGGCTGGCTCGTGGTCGATGCGGCCAGCCCGGCCAAGGCCGACGACGTCGTCAAGCTGCTGCTCAAGGCCGTCGACAAGATGCCGCTGGAGTCGCTCCGTGTGCAGCGCTCGCCAGTGGCCGTGATGACCGGCTGGCTCGAAGCCGATGAAGCGCCGTACGGCTTCACGATCGACCAGGACACCGAGCTGCGCGCTACCGGCGAGAGCCGCGCCGCCGTGCGCTACGTGAAGCACACGCTGGAACCGGACGACATCCGCCGCCACATCGCCGCCGGCAAGCAGTGCACGCGCCTGGCCATGACCTGGAACGACCGCGTCAGCTTCGTGCTGACCGAGTCGCTGGCGATCAAGGGCATCAAGCCGCTGGACGTGATCAAGGAAGGCGAAAGCGCGACCCACAACGACGACGAACGTTTCGACAACGATATCGTCCTGATGACGGGCGAGCTGTCGAAGATGCTGGCTGATATCGTCGAAGCGCTGGGCGGCGAAGCCAAGGCGTAAGCAGGCGTCAGGTACATGGCGCCTGAATCAGGCGCCGCTGCATCGAGCGGCCGGACCTGGTGTCCGGCCGTTGTCGTTTTTCGTTTCTCTTTATAATCCCTGGAACACGCCGGCGCTGCGGTTCTTGGTCACGTTATCCCAAGGGAATACCTGACCGTTCATCGCCACGTACACGCCGGCCGGCAGCACTTGTGCGACGCCGCAGGCAAAGCCCAGATTGAACAGCGCGTCAGAATTGGCGATCGAGTACGGGATCATGGCGCCGGTCAGCACGATGGTCTGGTCGAGGCCCGCCGCGCCCAGCACGGCGGCCGTTTCGCGCATCGTGTCGGTGCCGTGCACGATGACGATGGCCTTCTCGGATGCGGCCTGGCAGGTCGTCAGCACACGCTCGCGGTCGGCGTCGCCCATCTCGAGCGAATCGAGCAGCGGCAGCACGTCCAGCGCCACCGGCACCGTCATGCGGCTGCGCTTGATGACCTCTGGTAAATGGCTTTCGGCGAAGCCCAGCACGCCATTAAGTTCGTTGTAATGCTTGTCGAAAGTGCCGCCGGTGGCGATGAGTCGCAAAGTCATGTTGGTTTATCCACTCGCTGAAAAAAGGTCCTCATGATATCGCCAAACCACCGGCGATCTCCAGGCGACTGCGCTAGAATCGTCCGGATCGGATGAGTATTTCCCCCATCGTTTTCCTTTTCTACAGTCTATCTCCATATTTGCCATGAAAGCAGTTGCCCCCGGAACCGTGATCTTCCAGCGCCATCGCGGCTATGGCGTGATCACGCATGTCAACCTGCTCACCGGGTGGGTGTCGGCGCGCTTTGGTAACGAGTCGCGCGCGCAAGACCTGAACCTGTCGAATGACGAGGTGCAGCACGCCGACGGCGAGCCGATCCTGTTCCGGCGCGCGCCACCCGACCGCATGCCGCACGCGCGCCTGATGGCCGTCGTGCGCGCGCTGCACGAGGCCGGTTACCAGAAACTGTATCTGTACTCGTGGCCCAAGCCATCCGGCCTGCACTGGCGCTGGCACCTGTTCACAGGACCGCGCAACTGGATGCAGCGCACCTGGCGCGAAGGCTGGTATGGCTCGGGCGCCGAGTACAACAATAATCCGGTGATGGGCTGGAACGATGTGCCGGGCGCGAGCACCGATGAGCTGATCCATGCACTGGCCAAATTCGATCCGCAAGGGCTGGCCGAGGCGCTGGGCCGCGACGAGGATCACACAGCGTGGTTCGCACAGGCATGCGACCTGCTGTTGCCCGGGTATATGTATAGCCTGAACATGGAGCGGCCACCGGGTGGCGGCCTGATCGAAGCGCCGCCGGTGCCGATCGTCCCGGTGCGCGCGGGCCTTAAACCCTATGCCGGGCCGGATATCGGCTGGCCGCCGGGCTGGGCCGGGCTGTGGACCGGCACGCATGTGCTGCCGGCGCCGAAGATCAATATCAGGGGCGAGCCCGAACTGCGCTGAGTTTCCACCTTTGCGTCAGCCTTGGGTTCCAGCCTGCGCTGGAACGACGTGCTGGTGGTAGCCGGGATGGATGCAATTGCGCGGTTTGGCCTGCTACCGATGAACCTCGTTCCAGCGAAGGCTGGAACCCAAGTCAGCCCGCATACCACGCCGTTCCAACGCAGTGCCGCGGCCCGCTTACCGCTTGCCCAGTGCCTCAGGATTCAGAATATTGGTCGGCGTACCCTGCGCGAACTGCACGATATTCTCGAACGCCGCGCTGAAATACAACTCGTAGCTGTCCTGCTCGACGTAGCCGATGTGGGGCGTCGCCAGCACGGTCGGGATGCGCAGCAACGGTGCATCCGGTCCCAGCGGTTCGCTGGTGAACACGTCCAGCGCCGCCATGCCAGGGTGGCCTTTCTTCAAGGCGCTTTCCAGCGCGCCATCGGCCACCAGTTCGGCGCGGCTGGTGTTGACGAACAGCGCGTCCGGTTTCATCCGCGCCAGATCGCTTGCCGTGACGATGCCACGGGTCGATTCGGCCAGGCGCAAGTGCAGGCTCAGCACATCGGCCATCTCGAACAGCGCCTCACGCGACGGCGCCGCCTCAAAGCCATCCGCGATCGCCGCCTGCCGGCTCGCTTCGCTGCCCCACACCACCACACGCATCCCGAACGCGCGCGCATAGCCGGCCACCAGCTTGCCAATCTTGCCGTAACTCCAGAGCCCCAGCGTGCGGCCGTGCAGCACGCGGCCCACGCCATTCAGCACCGGATTGGTCGAGGCCGTCTGCCACAGTCCTTCTTTCAGATTGGTGGCGTACGGCACGATCTTGCGGCTGGCCGCCATGATCAGCGCCCACGTCAATTCTGCCGGTGCAATTGGCGAGCCGGTGCCCTCGGCAATCGCGATGCCGCGCGCGGTCGCAGCCGCCACGTCGATATGGCCGCTGACCTTGCCGGTTTGCGAAATCAGTTTCAGGTTGGGCAGCTTGGCCAGCAGGGCCGCAGGGAAGGCGGTGCGTTCCCGGATCAGCACCAGTGCATCGAACGGCGCCAGCCGGATGGCAAGCTGGCCCAGGCCGCGGGTCGAGCTCTGGAAGACCTTGACCTCGTGGCCATCGAGCAGGGGATAGCACGCGAGACGGCGTGCAGCGTCTTGATAGTCATCAAGAATCGCGATTTTCAGTGGTGTTGTCACAATTGTATGATCTGCCTGTAAACAAATAACACGATAGGGCAAATGCCCAAATAGCCTACTACATTAGTCGGGCATTTTTCCTACTTTTTTGTAGTGAAACCCGTCGAAACGTCGTTTTGCGGGTGTACAATCGGCGCAGAACTTAAGCGAATGACACGTATCCAACGGTGCTCACGAGACGCACCGCAAGGCTTCACTCGAAGCTGCCGACCTGCCCGCTGTATCGTCAAGTGTTGATTCCTGCTTCGGCCGCAGAGTGCTTGCCCAACGTCGTGATCGACCGCAGGGCGCCCCGGCCGAAGACGATGCAAGGTAACGGTCCACCCGAATTCTTAATTGGCATTTGGAGGTATCCCCATGAACCAACCCGTGATGGGCGGCGTCGCCGCACTGAACGTCCCAGCTTACATCAAACATCAAAAACTCATCAATTGGGTGGCTGAGATTGCTGCGCTGACCAAGCCTGACAGCATTTACTGGTGTGACGGTTCGGAAGACGAATACGACCGCCTGTGCGCCGAGATGGTTGCCGCTGGCACGATGAAAAAGCTGAACCCGGCCAAGCGTCCGAATTCCTACCTGGCCTGGTCCGATCCGTCGGACGTGGCGCGCGTCGAAGACCGCACCTACATCTGCTCGGCCACGAAAGAAGAAGCCGGCCCGACCAACAACTGGATGGAACCGGCCGAAATGCGCCAGACGCTGCACGGCCTGTTCGACGGTTGCATGACCGGCCGCACGCTGTACGTCGTGCCGTTCTCGATGGGCCCGCTCGGTTCGCCGATCGCCCATATCGGCGTCGAACTGTCCGACTCGCCATACGTCGCCGTCAATATGCGCATCATGACGCGCATGGGCCGCGCCGTGTACGACGTGCTGGGCCAGGACGGCGACTTCGTGCCGTGCGTGCACTCGGTCGGCATGCCGCTGGTCGATGGCCAGGCCGATGTCGCATGGCCATGCAATGCCACCAAGTACATCGTTCACTACCCAGACACCCGCGAAATCTGGTCGTTCGGTTCTGGCTACGGCGGCAATGCGCTGCTGGGCAAGAAGTGCTTCGCGCTGCGCATCGCGTCGAACATGGGCTATCAAGAAGCGCAGCAGGGCGGCACCGGCTGGCTGGCCGAACACATGCTGATCCTGGGCGTCGAATCACCGCAAGGCGACAAGAAATACATCGCCGCCGCGTTCCCGTCGGCCTGCGGCAAGACCAACTTCGCAATGCTGATCCCGCCACAGGCATTCAATGGCTGGAAAGTCACGACCATCGGCGACGACATCGCCTGGATCAAGCCGGGCGCCGATGGCAAGCTGGTCGCGATCAACCCGGAAGCCGGCTACTTCGGCGTGGCCCCGGGCACCAACGACAAGACCAACCCGAACTGCATGGCTTCGCTGCGTGAAAACGTCATCTTCACCAATGTCGCGCTGACCGACGATGGCGACGTCTGGTGGGAAGGCATGACCAAGGAAGCACCGGCCCACCTGATCGACTGGCAGGGCAAGGACTGGACGCCGGCATCGGGCACCAAGGCTGCGCATCCGAACGCGCGCTTCACGGTCGCCGCTACGCAAAATCCGGTCATCGATGCAGCCTGGGACGATCCTGCCGGCGTGCCGATCTCGTCGTTCATCTTCGGTGGCCGTCGCTCGACCACCGTGCCGCTGGTGACCGAAGCACGCGACTGGGTGGAAGGCGTCTACATGGCCGCCGCGATGGGTTCCGAAACCACCGCCGCCGCCGCCGGCCAGATGGGCGTCGTGCGCCGCGATCCATTCGCGATGCTGCCATTCATCGGCTACAACATGAGCGACTACTTCCAGCACTGGCTCGATCTGGGCAAGAAGGTCGAAGCAATTGATCCGGCGGCATTGCCGAAGATTTTCTGCGTCAACTGGTTCCGCACCGATGCGCAGGGTAACTTCGTGTGGCCAGGTTACGGTGATAATATGCGCGTGCTGAAGTGGATCCTGGACCGCACTGCCGGTGCCACCGGCGGCACCGAGCACCTGTTTGGCACCACGCCGAACTACGCCGACCTGAACTGGGAAGGTGTGGACTTCAGCGAGCAGCAATTCGCGCAGATCACGTCGATCGACAAGGACGCCTGGCGTGAAGAACTGAAACTGCATACCGAGCTGTTCGAGAAGCTGGCCTACCACCTGCCACAAGAGCTGGTGGCCACGCGTGATCGGCTGGAGAAACAACTGGCTGCTTGAGCGTAAGCTGCCTGGTGGGGGAGGCGCCGTCTTCGCGACGGTGAAAATATAAAAAAAAGAACAGGGGCAGCGCCGGTGGCGCTGCCCCTGATTCATTTTTGGGCCTGTCGGTGCTGCCCCTGATTCATTTGCGGCCTGTTGGCGCTGCCCTGATGTGGCCTGTTGGCGTAGGGTGGACGGCTCGGCCGTCCACGCGGTGATCGTCCGCAGTGCTGCAATCGCGCCGGACGATCTCGTTGCCAATCATGATCGCTAACGGTGCCGTGATCTTGCCGGATGATCTTTCGGCCAACCATCACCGCGTGGACGGGAAACCCGTCCACCCTACGACTGATGGGAGGAGGCACCGTCTTCGTGACGGTGAAAACATAAAAAACAGGGGCAACGCCGCTGGCGTTGCCCCTGTTCTATTGTGCTGCCTGAAGCGGCGTATTACGCCTTCGCTGGCGCCTTCAACAACGGCTTCAGATACTTGCCAGTGGCGCTGCCCTTGTTCTTGGCCACGTCTTCCGGCGTGCCCGTCGCCACGATGACGCCGCCGCCGGCGCCGCCTTCCGGCCCCAGGTCGACCACCCAGTCCGCCGTCTTGATGACGTCCAGGTTGTGCTCGATGATTGCCAGCGTATTACCCTGGTCGCGCAGGCGGTGGATCACCTTCAGCAGAAGGTCGATGTCGGCAAAGTGCAGGCCGGTCGTCGGTTCATCCAGGATATACAGGGTGCGGCCCGTATCGCGCTTGGACAGCTCGAGCGACAGTTTCACGCGCTGCGCTTCGCCGCCCGACAAGGTCGTCGCACTTTGCCCCAGCTTGATGTACCCGAGGCCCACGTCCAGCAGCGTTTGCAGCTTGCGCGCAATCACTGGCACCGGCTTGAAGAACTCGTGCGCATCCTCGACAGTCAGTTCCAGCACCTCGGTGATGTTCTTGCCCTTGTAATTGACTTCCAGCGTTTCGCGGTTGTAGCGCTTGCCATGGCAGACATCGCACGGCACATACACGTCCGGCAGGAAGTGCATCTCGACCTTGATCACGCCATCGCCCTGGCACGCTTCGCAGCGCCCGCCCTTGACGTTGAACGAGAAGCGGCCCGCGCTGTAGCCGCGTTCCTTGGCCGTCGGCACCGTCGAGAACAGGTCGCGGATCGGTGTGAACAAGCCCGTGTACGTCGCCGGATTCGAGCGCGGCGTGCGGCCGATCGGCGCCTGGTCGACCGAGATCACCTTGTCGAAGTGCTCCAGGCCGTGGATCGACGTATGCTCGGCCGGCTCGGTCTGCGAACCGTACAGGTGACGCGACAGTGCCGGGTACAGCGTGTCGTTGATCAAGGTCGACTTGCCCGAACCCGAGACACCCGAAATGCAGGTCATCAAGCCCACCGGCAGCGTCAGGGTCACATCCTTCAGGTTATTGCCCTTGGCGCCCGTGATCACCAGCTGGCGCGCCGGGTCGGCCTTGGTGCGCTTCTTCGGTACTTCGATCCGGCGCCGACCGTCGAGGTACTGGGCCGTGACCGAGTGCTCGTTCTTCATGATCTGCTCGAGCGTGCCTTCGGCGATGATCTGCCCGCCGTGCACGCCCGCGCCCGGTCCCATGTCGACGATGTAGTCGGCGGTGCGGATCGCGTCTTCGTCGTGCTCGACCACCAGCACGCTGTTACCGATGTCGCGCAGGTGTTTCAGCGTCGCGATCAGGCGATCGTTGTCGCGCTGGTGCAGGCCGATCGACGGCTCGTCGAGCACGTACATGACGCCCGTCAGGCCCGAGCCGATCTGCGACGCCAGGCGGATACGCTGCGCTTCGCCGCCGGACAAGGTGTCCGCACTGCGGTCGAGCGACAGGTAATCCAGACCCACGTTGTTCAGGAACTTGAGGCGCGAAATGATCTCCTTGATCACGCGCTCGGCGATGTCCTTCTTGGCGCCGGTCAGTTCCAGCGTTTCGAAGAACTCGAGCGTATCGCGCAGCGGTTTATCGGACACTTCATAGATCGCGCGCTGCTGGGCACCCTGGCCAATTTTCACGTACCGCGCTTCGGTGCGCAGACGCGCGCCTTCGCATGACGGGCACTTCTTCTCGTTGATGAACTTCGCCAGTTCTTCTTTGACCGCCATCGAATCGGTTTCGCGATAGCGGCGCTGCAGGTTGTTGACGACGCCTTCGAACGTGTGCTCGCGAATCACGGTGCGGCCGCGCTCGTTGACATAGCTGAACGGGATCGCCGTCTTGCCCGAGCCGAACAGCACGGCATCCTGCGATGCTGCCGGCAGTTTGTCGAACGGTATGTCGAGGTCGAAATCGTAGTGCGACGCCAGGTTCTGCAGCATCTGGAAGTAGAACTGGTTGCGGCGATCCCAGCCCTTCACGGCGCCGGACGCCAGCGACAGATGTGGGAAGGCCACGACCCGTTTCGGATCGAAGAATTCGATGTGGCCCAGGCCGTCGCATTCCTGGCAGGCGCCCATTGGGTTATTGAACGAGAACAGGCGCGGTTCCAGCTCTTGCAATGAGTAGCCGCAGACATTACAGGCGAACTTGTTCGAGAACACCGTCATATTCTCGGTGTCCATTTCGTACGCGACCGCGCGGCCATCGGCCAGGCGCAGTGCAGTCTCGAAACTCTCAGCCAGGCGCTGCTTGATGTCCGGATTGACCTTGATGCGGTCGATCACGACGTCGATCGTATGCTTTTCGGTCTTCTTCAGCTTGGGCAGTTCGTCGATCTCGTAGATCTTGGCCGCGGCCACGCCGCTGGCAATACGGAACCGCACGAAGCCCTGCGCCTGCATCGCCAGGAACAGGTCGCCATGCTCGCCCTTGCGGCCGGCCACGACCGGCGCCAGGATCATCAGCTTGGTGCCTTCCGGCATGGCCAGCACCGAGTCGACCATCTGCGACACGGTCTGCGCGGCCAGCGGATGGTGCGGGTGCTGCGGGCAATATGGCGTGCCGACGCGCGCGTACAGCAGGCGCAGGTAATCGTGGATTTCGGTGACGGTGCCGACGGTCGAGCGCGGATTGTGCGAGGTCGCCTTCTGCTCGATCGAAATCGCCGGGGACAGGCCCTCGATCAGGTCGACATCGGGCTTTTCCATCAGCTGCAGGAACTGGCGTGCGTAGGCCGACAGCGACTCGACGTAGCGGCGCTGGCCTTCGGCGTACAAGGTATCGAAAGCGAGCGACGACTTGCCGGAGCCCGACAAACCCGTGATCACGATCAGCTTGTTGCGCGGCAGGTCGAGGTTGATGTTCTTCAGATTGTGCGTGCGGGCACCACGAATGCGAATTTCTTCCATTAAGTTGGGCAGACTTTCTATTAGTTTATGTGGGCCACCGTGGCGGAGCCGCGAACGCTAAGCGACCGGGTCAGCGGGCCAATCGGGGAGAACCCGTTAGTGTAGCTGGTTTTTGTTACGGCTGTATATTTGTCCAGTGGTTCTAATGTGCGCATTGCCGGATCGGCAAGCGCATCCGGGTGGCGCGATGGCCTGGACAACAACATGTCCGCCGTATGTGGGTCGCCCTCTGAACGGTTCAATGACAAAGCGTTCAGATTCGCAAAATAAATTCCCTGCCGAGCTATGGATGAGGTCGGATTGACAACAAAATCGACGGGATGACGCTGCGTTACGGCTGATGGATTTCAACAAATTGTTGTGGCAAATCCGGGCGCCGGCCTCATAATAGTGAGCTGTACTACCACGTTCCCTGACGCCTAGAACCATGCAGAGTCAGGGCTGATCATACCCAGCAGGAGTAATCAAATGGCATCAGTTAACAAGGTCATCATCGTTGGCAACCTCGGCCGCGATCCGGAAGTGCGCTACATGCCGAGCGGCGACGCCATCGCGAACATCGCGGTCGCCACCTCGTACAAATCCAAAGACCGCAACACCGGCGAGCAAAAAGAGCTGACCGAGTGGCACCGTATTTCGTTCTTCGGCCGCCTGGCCGAGATCGTCGCGCAATACCTGAAAAAAGGCTCGTCGGTCTACGTCGAAGGCCGTCTGCAGACCCGCAAGTACACCGACAAGGACGGCATCGAGCGCTACGCAACCGACGTCATCGCTGAAAACATGCAAATGCTGGGCGGTCGCCAGGGCATGGGCGGCGACGGCGGCGGCATGGGTGGCGGTATGGGCGGTGGCGGCATGGACGACGACTACTCGGCGCCACAGCAGCCACGCCAGCAAGCACCACGCCAGGCGCCACCGGCACCGGCAGCACGTCCGCAGCCGAAACCGGCACCGAACTTCTCGGATATGGATGACGACATTCCGTTCTGATATAGAAGTTTCAGGGAACGAAAACAAAAACCCACTTTCTCTTTGAGAGTGGGTTTTTTTTGTAGAGGACTAACGGAATCCATGACCTGGCGCGTTTCCTCTGACAGGCCATAACGCTTGTCCGTGTATACACCTTGGACGTAAGAATCTTGAATCGTCCATGTAACGATTTCCGTTCATTTTTTCTACGGTTCAGTAAAAATCATAATTTTTACATTAATATGTTTAATGTAAAAATTATGAGTAGAGAAAGATATGGCTAAGCGTGCCCGACCTACTTCTGAGATACCAACCCTCGTAGCAGAGCGCCTCAAAATTTGGGGCAAATGCATCCGAAAACAGCGGGTTTTACAGAACATTACAGCCCACGACCTTTGTGAACGTCTCGACATCTCCCGTCCTACCTTGGTCAGGATGGAGCACGGCGAGGGGAACGTGAATGCAGCCCTGTATCTAGCTGCGCTTAACATATTGGGTGTGCTGGCCTTCGCCGTGCCGGAGCTCGACATAACGTTGTGGCAGATGGATCACTGGGACAAGAGAGCTAGACCAGATGTCGACGACAATGACTACTTTTAACCGGGTGCGGCCTCCTCTTTACGTGTACTTGCAACGCCCAGACACTGCCGAGTGGGTGGTTGTCGGGCGATATCAACGTGACTCAGAGCGTCGGGTAGGGCTTTATCGATACGCACCATCCTATGCAGAACTGGGCCTGACGTGGGCAATTGACCCAGTCAATCTTCCTTTTTTGGTGGCCATCGAACACATCGCTCGTCGTTATGACGGGTTACACGATGTGTTGCGCGATGCCAGTCCAGACTCTTGGGGCCAACTACTTCTTCGACTGAAACACGATCTTCCTCAAGACACCTTGTCGATTGACTACCTGAGATTGGCTGGTAACGGTGATCGATGGGGTGCATTAGCAATTGGTTCTACGCCAAAGCCAAATGTGGCGCACCTTGCGAGCCCCAAACTACATAAACTCGACGATCTTGTTCAAGAGCTCCTTGCGATCTCAGAGCGCAGACCTGCCGTGAATGCACAGTTGAGGAAGCATCTCTTTGCCACGCCAAGCTTGGGGGGCGCCAGACCCAAGGCTACTGTTCAGGATGACGACACGTTTTGGCTTGTGAAGCCGGGCCTTTCTACTGACACCGTCGATCTGGCCTTGCTGGAACACGGAACTCAGCAGTTGGGGAGGGCGACTGGCTTGCGTTTCGCTGATACCCGGCATCATGCGTTAATTGGAGGCGCCAGCGTCGTGCGCGTTCTGCGGTTTGACCGGAATGGTCAGAAGCGAATCATGGCTGTCAGCGCGGCGTCGCTGCTTCAGATCCAATATCCGTTTACAACCGATGAAGACAGTAAAGGGTCCAGTTATCCGCGGTTGGCTGAAGAGCTTCGGCGAATCGGCGCACCCAAGGATGATTTGGTGGAATTGTTTGGGCGGATGATCTTTAATGCCGTGGTAGGTAACGATGATGACCACCCCAGGAATCATGCCGTGATTTTTGATGCGACAGAGAATCGATGGAGATTGGCACCTGCGTTCGATGTCGTGCCTAATCCAGAAGAAACGCCAAAATTGTTGGTGATGCAAGTGAGCACCGGTCGTCGTGATATCGATCGGGAGGCGATGCTTACTGACTATGCGCGGTTTGGTTTCAAGTCGAGAATCGATGCAGAGCAGTATATGGATGCGCTACTCAAAAAAATACAAAGCAGTTTCAATGAGATCAAGGATATGTTTGGTCCGGTCCTGGAGGTATTCATGTCCGACCGAATTAACACGACATCTCAACGACTTGCAGCAAGCACTGCGCAGTCAGCTCATCATCTCTGAAATCTCGATCAGATTCAGATCCGGATCGCGCACATACACCGAGCGGATCTTGCCGGTCGCCCCAGTCCGCTCAACCGGCCCTTCGACAATGGGCCAGTCGCAGCTGCCCAGATGCGCAATGACGGCATCAAGCGGCACCGCCGCAATGAAGCACAGATCCAGCGCCCCCGGCACCGGCAGATGCGCCTTCGGCTCGAACTCGGCGCCGCGCTGGTGCAGGTTGATCTTCTGGTTGCCGAAGGTGAAGGCGATCCGCCCCGCGCCGAAGTTTTCCAGCCCCATGCCCATAACCTTCGTATAGAAATCCTTCGTCGCATCGAGATTAGTGCAGGTCAGCACCAGGTGGTCGAGATGGGAAATCATGGCAGGCGGTCCTTGTGTGATGTGATTACAGCTCGGTACGCAACTCGAACAACTCCGGGAACAGCACGACATCGAGCATCTTGCGCAGATACCCCACGCCGTCCGTGCCGCCGGTGCCGGTTTTAAAACCGATCACGCGCTGCACCGTCGTCACATGCCGGAAGCGCCACAGCCGAAACGCCGTCTCGATATCCACCAGCTTTTCACCCAGCTCATACAGCGGCCAGTACTGGTCAGTATCGCGATACACAACCATCCACGCCGCCTTCACCGACGGATCCGACTGCGTCGCCTGATGCCAAGGCCCGGCAAGCCGCGCCGCATCCACGGCCAATCCACTGCGCGCCATCACCATGATCGCTTCGTCATACAGCGACGGTTTATCCAGCACGCCCTGCAGCGCCGCGTGCGCGTCAGGCTTGTGCTGATGCACCTGCAAATGCGTGACGTTCTTGTTCCCCAAAATGAATTCGATCTCGCGATACTGGTGCGACTGAAACCCTGACGACGCGCCCAGGTATGGGCGGATCGCCGTGTACTCGGGCGGCGTCATCGTCGCCAGCACATCCCATGCATGCACGAGCTGGTTCATGATCGCGGCCACGCGCGCCAGCATCTTCATCGCCGCTGGCAGCTGGCCCCGCGCGATGTTGTCGCGCGCACCGTGCAGCTCGTGCAGCATCAGCTTCATCCACAGTTCGCTGGTCTGGTGCTGGACAATGAACAGCAGCTCGTTGTGCTCGGGCGACAGCGGGTGCTGGGCGTTGAGGATCGTGTCGAGCGACAGGTAGTCGCCGTAGCTCATGTCCTTGCTGAAATCGAGCTTGGCGCCGTGGTAGCCGGGCTGCGCGACAGGGCAGCCACTCAAATCGGCATTGCTGGCGGACGAATCAGGGGTAACAGGGCAGGGCATTGTGGCCTCTCTTGAGAATCGCTCGAAAATCGCTCAGGTCACCGCAGTGCGCTTGGCATCGACCTGATAGTCGCTGCGGTCCAGGATATCCTTGAGCACCATCACCGCCTGCCACACATCGTCATATCCCGTGTACAGCGGCGTGAAGCCAAAGCGCATCACCTGCGGCTCGCGGTAGTCGCCGATCACGCCGCGCGCGATCAGGGCCTGCATCACCGCGTAACCGTGCGGATGCGTGACGCTCACCTGGCTGCCACGGTCCGCGTGATTGCGCGGCGTGATCAGCTCCAGCGGATGCGCAGCGCACTCCTGTTCGAGCAGCGCCAGGAAAAGGTCCGACAGCGCCAGCGACTTCTTGCGCAGCGCCGCCATCGTCACATCCTGGAACACGGCCAGCCCGCATTCGATCAGCGCCAGCGCCACCACTGGCTGCGTGCCGCACATCGCGCGCTTGATGCCGGCCACCGGCGCGAACGCCGGCTGCATCGCGAACGGCTGGCGGTGCGCCCACCAACCGGTGAGCGGCTGCGTGAACTGCGCATGATGGCGCTGCGGCACCCAGATGAATGCCGGCGCGCCCGGTCCGCCGTTGAGGAACTTGTAGGTGCAGCCCACCGCGAAGTCGGCTTGCGCGCCATTCAGGTCAACCTCCACTGCGCCAGCCGAATGGGCCAGGTCCCAGATCGCCAGCGCGCCGGCGGCGTGGATCTGCGCCGTGATCGTCTTCATGTCGAGCATGCGCCCGGTGCGGTAGTTCACGTGCGTGAGCATCACGACTGCCACCTGGGCACCGGCGTCGCCTTCGAGGGCGGCCGGCAGGTCGGCCCAGCTGTCGAGCAGGCGCAACTCGTAGCCGCGCTCGAGCCAGCCGATCAGGCCTTCGGCCATGTAGATATCGCTCGGGAAGTTGTCGCGCTCCGTGAGGATGATGCGGCGGGCCGCGTGCGCCGGTGCGTCGGCCTGCATCTTGAGCGACGCAGCCAGCGCCTTGAACAGGTTCACCGAGGTCGAATCGGTGACCACCACTTCATCGGCCGCGGCGCCGATCAGCGGCGCGATCAGGGTACCCAGGCGCTGCGGCAGGTCGTACCAGCCGGCCGTGTTCCAGCTGCGGATCAGGTCATTGCCCCATTCGGCGGCGATCACGTCCTGCGCGCGTTGCAGGGCTGCGCGGGGGCGGGCGCCGAGAGAATTGCCATCGAGGTAAATCACGCCGTCCGGCAGCGCAAAGGCATTGCGCTGGGGAGCCAGCGGATCGGCCGCATCGAGGGCCAGGCAGTCTTGTCGTGTGATCATGTGAACGGTCGCGAAGAAGTAGTGGGTGCCGGCCTGGCCGGACGATACCGCCATTCTAGGCTAGGGAAGCACTGATTTATTCTGGGGGATGGAATTGGCTGCGGAAAAAGCCGCCATGCAAGGCGCAAATCGCAGCAATAGCGAGCTATTGCGAGAATTTGCAACGCCGCAGGGTGGCTATTTTCCGTGCCAAGTCCGCCTCCATGAGTTAATCAGTGCTTCCCTAGAGGCCAAAGAATGCGGTGACAGTGGCGCACCCTGGCTGTAGAATCGCGCCCAATCAAGTGAATGGTGCCGTCCTGCTCGTCTGCAGGAAGGTGAAACGGGAAGCCGGTGACGTGTGCGAATCCATCGCACGCCAGTCCGGCGCAGCCCCCGCTGCTGTATGCCTGACGACCCTCGTCGAACGCCACTGTGCCCCGTGCACGGGAAGGCAGGACCCGGGAAGGATGACGGCAAGCCAGAAGACCGGCCTTCACGATGCATTGCGTACGTCCCGGGGTGTGGGCGTGCCGGTTGGTAGTTCGTCGTTCCTTTTGTGTTGCCACTGCGGTCGCGTCAGCGTTCGTGCGCGTGTGCGCATGGCTTGCTGCGCCCAGCGTGGAAGGAAGACGTCTGCCCATTGTCATGCGCGCCCTGGCGCGCAGCTGAAAGGTCGACGTTCACATGAACACTGCTTCGCTCCCCCGCGCCTGTACTGCGCTGGTGCTTTTGCTCGCGTCCCTGCTTGCCTGCGCCCACAGCCACGCCGCCACCATGTTCGCCGTGGTCACCGAGCGCGCCGCACCAGGCGCGATAGAGGCCGCGCACCGCCACCTGGCCAGCCACCCGCGCGACCGGATTCAATTACGCACACCGGCCCAGCTGATGGCCGCCAGCGAACGCGAGGTGGGCCAGTGGATCGCGGGCGCCGACACGGTGCTGGCGGTGTCGCTGTTCGGCGATCCGGCGCGCCGCATGAAGGATGCGCTGGCGCGCCACGCCAAGCCAGGCACCGCGGTGCTGGCCTTCAATGGCGAAGCAAGCCTGAACCTGATGACGCGCGCCGCGCACGGTAGCCTGGCCGGCTTCGCGCCCGAGCTGCTGCGCGAACTGGCTGCCGAAGCGCCGGCGCCTGCCGCGTTGCAGGCGGCAGAAGCGAATCCCGCCGCCCGCCACTGGCTCGCGGCGCGGCGCGTCTGGCAAGCGGGCGGCGTGGACAACACCACGGCCCTCATCGCCCACCTGCTGCATCCATCGACAGCACTGGGCGCTCCGCTGCCCGAGCCAACGCTGCGCCTGCGCGTCGGCCAGAACGAGCTGCAGGATGCTGCCGCATGGGGCAACGCCGCCAAGCTGGGTCTGAAGGACCGCCCGACCGTCGTCGTGCTCGACCTGGCGAACATGGATGGCATGGTGCCGGCGGCCCTGTGCCGCCGCATCGAAGAACAGGGCCAGGCCTGCGTGCAGCTGCTCACGCGCTGGGGCGGAGCCTCGCGCGAAGCGCTGGTGCGCCTGCCGGAGCTGATCGCGCCAGCGAAGCCGGCGGCGCTGGTGGTGCTGCAGGACTTCGTCGTCGGCGCCGCCGAAGGCCGCGAAGTCGTCAGCGAAGCCTTCAAACGCCTCGATATCCCCGTGTTCAAGGCGATCCGCCTGTCGGACCGCACCGCCATTCAGTGGCAGCTTTCGCCCGATGGCCTGCCGCCGGATTCGGTCCAGTACCGCGTCGCGCTGCCCGAGCTGCAGGGCATCGGCCAGCCGATGGTGGTGGCGGCGCTGGGCCAGTCGCAGCGCGACCGCCTGACCGGCATCGAGAACCGCCCGCCGGTGCTGCTGCCGGCCGAAGTCGATCGCATGACGGCGCGCGTGAGCCGCTGGCTGGCGCTGCGCGCCAAGCGCAACGCCGACAAGCGCGTCGCGATGGTCTATTACAACCACCCGCCGGGCCGCCAGAACATCGGCGCCGACAACCTGAACGTGCCAGCGTCGCTGTTCGACATGCTGCATGCGCTCAAAGCTGCCGGCTACACGGTCGGCGATCTGCCCGCCACGCCCGAAGCGCTGCTCGACATGATCATGGCGCACGGCGTGAACCTGCCCGAAGACCGCGCCGCGCTGCGCGAAATGAGCGGCGTGGTCAACAGCGTCAGCGCCGCCGACTACGCGCGCTGGTTCGCCACGCTTGCACCGCGCGTGCAGGGCGAAATGAAGGACGGCATGCTGGGCCGCCTGCATGCTGACGTGCTGGTCGCCGAAGCACAGGGCGAGCGGGCGCCGGGCCGCAAACAGGCCGAGACGATCATCAAGGAATTGCTGCACCTGGTCGAAGGTGTCGACCATCCGCAGCGCGTGCAGGCCACGCGCGACCTGCATGCGCTCGAAGACGGCTACCGCGCCTGTCTCGATGACAGTAAACCCAGTCCGTGCAAGGCGCTCGCGCCACTGTATCGGCGCCTGATCGGCTACGGCATCGAAGGCATGCGCGGCTGGGGCCCGGCGCCGGGCAAGGTGATGGTCGACAGCGGCAAGCTGCTGGTGCCGGGCCTTACGTTCGGCAATGTGTTCATCGGCCCGCAGCCGCCGCGCGGCTGGGAAGTCGATGAAGAACTGCTGCATGCGAATACCAGCATCACGCCGCCGCACCAGTACCTGGCCTTCTACCACTGGATCCGCGACCGCTTCAAGGCCGATGCTGTCGTGCACGTGGGGCGCCACTCGACCTTTGAATTCCTGCCCGGTAAAGCGGTTGGGTTGTCGAGCGACGATTATCCCAGCCTGATCGCAGGCGACCTGCCAGGCATCTACCCGTACATCGTTGACGGCGTGGGCGAGGGCACGCAGGCCAAGCGCCGCGGCCTGGCGATCATCGTCGACCACCTGACGCCACCACTGGCGACGACGCCGCTGTACGACGAGCTGCTGTCGCTGCGCCAGATCGTCGAGAGTTTCGAGGCCGCGTCGTCCGAGTCGCTCAAGACGCAGGCCGCGCAACTGATGCGCGAGCGCGTCGTGGCGCTGAACCTGCGCGCCGAACTCGAAGCGTCGATGTCCGACGTGCTCGAAGTGCGGGGCATCGGCTTCGATGCCGCCGATGACGATTTATTGGCGCACGAGGTCGGCCACTACCTGACCAAGCTGCAAGAGAAGTTCATGCCGTTCGGCCTGCACGTGTTTGGCCGGCCGTGGGATCAGAAGTCGCTCGACCTGATGCTCGATTCGATGACCAAGAGCGGCATCGACGATCCGTCCATCGCCGACAAGCTGCGCGACTCGCCGCGGCGCGAGATGGTCGGCCTGCTCGCGGGCCTGGATGGCCGCTACATCGAGCCGGGCAAGGGCAACGATCCGCTGCGCTCACCCGAGGCGCTGCCGACGGGCCGCAACTTCCACGCGGTCGATGGCGACATCTTGCCCACGCGCCTGGGTTTCGGGCTGGCGCAAAAGATGGCGGCCAAGGCGATGGCGCGCAGCAAGGGCGACGCGGCGCGGGAGCAGGGCAGCGAAGGCATCATCCTGTGGGCGTCGGACGCCGTGCGTGATGAGGGCGTGATGATCGGCTTCGCACTGGCCATGATGGGCGCCGAGCCGGTCTGGAATGCGCGCGGCATCGTCACCGATGTGCGCCTGGTGCCGGGCGCCGTGCGGCGCGATGCGCTGGTGACCACATCTGGCCTCTTCCGCGACCTGTACCCGAACCTGATCCGCCTGATCGACCGCGCCGGCCGGCTGGCGCTGGCGGCGTCCGCCGAGACGATGGCGCGCCAGGACCCGGCCCTGCGCGAGGCGCTGCAAGCCGCGCTGGCGCCGCTCCAGGGCGCTGCCTGGGGCGTTGAAGCCGTGCAGGACAACCGGGTCGCGCGCGAATGGCTGGTGCGCCAGCGCGCGCTGGTTGCCGGCGGTGCATCGACCATCGAAGCGGGGCAGGGCGCCGCGCTGCGCGTGTTCGGCGATGCGCCGGGCGCGTACGGCACGGGCGTGAACCGCCTGACCGAACGCTCGGGCGCCTGGCGCGAGCGTGAGGAAATCGGCCGCGCCTACCGCAACCGCATGGGCCATGCGTACGGCCTGGATGCCGACGGCGACGCGCAGCACCGCGCGTTCGACGTGGCGCTGGACGGCATCCACCGCACCTACCACGGCCGCGCGAGCAATCTGTACGGCCTGCTCGACAACAACGACGCCTTCGACTATCTGGGCGGCCTGTCGCTGGCCGTCGAGACGCGCACCGGCCGCGTGCCGGACGCGCTGATCCTGCAGCACGGGCGGCCGGGCCAGGCCGACGTCGAGCCGCTGGCCACCGCGCTGCTGGGCGAATTGCGCGGGCGCTTTTTGAACCCTGCGTGGCTGCGCCCGTTGATGGACAACGGCTACTCGGGCGCACGCACGATGGGCCAGGAATTCATCGAGAACCTGTGGGGCTGGCAGGTCACGCGCCCGGACCTCGTGAAGAACTGGGCCTGGGACGAGGTCAAGGCCGTCTACTTCGACGATGCGCACAAGCTTGGCCTGCCGGCCTTCCTGGGCCAGCGCCACAACGCGCACGTCAAGGCGCACATGCTGGCCGTGTTCATGGTGGCCGCCGAAAAAGGCTTCTGGAAGACCGACCCGGAAACGATCCGCACGATGGGCGGCGAGCTGGCGCGCCTGGTCGCCGCCAACGGCTTGCCGGGCAGCGGCCACACGTCGCCCGATCATCCGATGTGGGGCTGGCTGGCGCCACAACTCGATCGCGGCGACGCGCAGCAGCTTGGCGTCACTTTGGCAAAGGCGCGCGGCGAGATGCTGCCGGCGCTTGCCGTCCCGGCACCGGCCGGCGCGCCGGCAGCGGCGGCGGCATCGGCCGCGGCGCCGCCACGCGCCGACGCGCAGCAGGGGCAGGCGCAGGCGCCATCTGCGCCCGCACCGGCGGCCCCGCCAGCCATGCGCGTCTATGAACTCAACCAACCACCCGAACCCGCGCCGCTTCCTGGCCTGCGCATCGTGCAGGTCCTGGTCATCCTCGCCGCCTGCTTCGCCCTGTTTGCGCTCGGCCTGTGGCGCGGCCGCAGCATCCCCCAACCTGTAAGGAGTACCTCATGATCGATCACTTGTCCTATGCCTGGCTGCACGACGCCGTCAGCTGGCTGCTCACGCCTTCGCTGGTGGCGCTGCTGGCCGGCTGCGCCATTGCGCTGGTCGAATCGGGCATCGCCGTCGGCGAGCGCTTCCACGGGCTGGCCCGGCTGCGCGCATCCGGCAACGTTGAGCACGTGCAGAAGCTGGCCCGTCACCGCCTCGAACGCGCCGACCTGCTGGCGCGCATCCCGCCGATGCTGGGTTTGATGGCCACGATCATTCCGCTCGGGCCTGGCCTGGCCGCGCTGGGTGAAGGCGATCCGGCCAAGCTGGCCAGCGCCGTGACGGTTGCCTTCGATGCGACCGTTCTGGGCCTCGTTGCCGGCATCGCCGGACTGGTGATCGGCAAGCTGCGTCGCCGCTGGTACGAAGAGACGCTCGACGCGATGGAGCCGCTGGCATGAGCGCCCCGGCACGTGGCCGTCTGCGCCTGTATCGCCATCTCGACGCGCGCTTCGACCAGAGCGACGAAGACCCGCGCGCGAGCCTGGTCAATCTGGTTGATGTGATGCTGGTCTTTGCCTGCGGCCTGATCGCAGCAATCGCCGGCTCGCAAGGCGCCATCAAACCGCCGCAACCGGTCGAAAAAGGCCGCCAGATTGAGCGCCCCGCCAGCGGCGTGACGCAAGACGGCAGCGGTTACGACCGCGTCGGTGAAGTCTATCGCGATCCCAAGACCGGCAAGCTGGTGCTGATCGAGCCCACGGCAACCCCGGCAAAAAAATAAAGCACATAATGAAAACAACCTTGTTGCGCGCGCTGCCGGCCACCATCGGCCTGCTGTGCGCCACCGGCGCCTTCGCCCAGGCCGTCCCCACTGTCACCATCCACGCCGGCGCGGGCGCCGACGGCCTGGCGCTCGACCGCACCAACAGCACCGGCAGCCGCCTGGACATCAGCACGCTCGACCTGCCGGCCAGCGCCGAGACCCTCAGCGCCGCGACGATCGCAGCGCGCGGCGATCTGTCGGTCAAGGACGCCGTGACCCGCACCACCGGCCTGACCGACAGCAGCTCGCCCGGCAGTGGCATCAGCTATTCGGCGCGCGGCTTCAACGGCAACAGCTCGGTCGCGCTGCTGGAAAACGGCCAGCGCCTGCTGGTTGGTTCCGGCACGGCCACCTATCCGTCCGACCCATGGGGTTACGAGACCATCGAGGTGCTGCGCGGCCCCGGCTCGGTGGTCCATGGCAGCGGCACGACCGGCGCCATCATCAATGCCGTGCGCAAGGCGCCGCGCCGTGAAGCGTCGCTTGAAGTGATGGGCGGCGTTGGCGGTGGCCAGGCACTGCGCGCCGGCGTGGGCGCCACCGGCGCGCTGGGCGAGCAGGGCGCATTCCGCATCGATGCCTATGCCGGTCGCAGCGACGGCTTCATCGAACGCGGCGAAGCGCGCCACGGCAAGATCCTGACCAGCATGACCACGACGCTCGCGCCAGGCGTGACGCTGTCGGCGCAACTCGATCACGCCGAGCAGGAACCAGTGCGCTACTTTGGCACGCCGCTGGTGAACGGCGCCTTGGCCGAACAACTGCGCGACGAGAACTACAATGCCGGCGACGCCGTGCTGCGCTACGTCGACGACAAGGCGGTTGCGCGCCTGGACTGGCAGGCAGCGCCCGGCCTTGCCATCAGCAACGAGCTGGCGTACTTCAAGGCGCGCCGCGACTGGCGCAATATCGAATCGTATTCCTATAACCCGGTGCGCAACGTGGTCGATCGCAGCGACTACATCGGCATCCGCCACAACCAGGAGCAGACCGCAAACCGCCTGGAGGCGCAGTATCAGCATGGCGCCAACCAGATCGTCGCAGGCTGGGAAGTCTCGACGATCAACTTCCGGCACACGAACAACGCGCCGTACGGCGGCGCGTCGACCGTGGTGCCGACCGGCTTCGATCCGGGCAGTTTCAGCGACGCGACCGATGCCTTCGTGCCGAATTTCGCGACCGACACGCTGACGCACGCGTTCTACGTGGAAGACGCGTACTGCGTGAACGAGCGCCTGCTGCTCACGGCCGGCGCGCGCCATGACCGCTACCGGGTCGATTATCAGGACTTGCGTGCTGCAGGCGGCAACCACAACGCGACGCTGCGCTCGACCGCTGTGCGCCTGGGTGCGAGCTGGAAGCTGGATCCGTCCACGTCGCTGTACGGCCAGTTCAGCACCGGCAGCGACCCGGTGACGAGCCTCCTGTCGATGAACCTGGCCAACAGCCGCTTCAAGCTCACCGACGCGCGTCAGCTCGAGGCGGGCATCAAGGGTGTGCTGGATGGCGGCGCGGCGGAATGGACCGCGGCGCTGTACCGCATCGAGAAGGACGACATCATCACGCGCGACCCGGACAACGCTGCCATCTCCCGGCAGGGCGGGTCGCAAACATCGCAGGGTGCGGAAGTCAGCGCCAGTGTGCGCCTGGCGCAGGCCTGGCGGATCGAGGGCAATCTGGCGTACACGAAGGCCGAATTCGATGCACTGCTTGAGTCGGGCGCAGGGGGAAGCAGCATCTCGCGCGCCGGCAACCGGCCCGCCGATGTGCCGAAGCTGTCGTCGAACCTGTGGCTGACGCACCGCGCCGGCGCCTGGCGCACGAGCGCCGGGCTGCGTTACGTGGGCGAGCGCTTTATCAGCAACGCCAATACGCAGACGCTGCCGGCGTACACGACGCTCGACGCGTCGGTCGGCTGGACCGTGAACCGCAACGTGCAGGTGCAGCTCAATCTGCGCAACCTGACCGACCGCCTGTATGCGATCACCGGCTACGGTCCGGGCCAGTCGCTGCTGGGTGACGAGCGGCATGCCGAGCTGACGGTCCACTGGCGTTACTGAACGGGATTGCGATGGCTTCGATGAAGCGCCAGCTGCACCTGTGGCATCGCTGGCTGGGGATCGGTATCGGCCTGCTGGTGCTGCTGTGGTTTGGCTCGGGCATCGTGATGATGTATGTCCCGTATCCCGAGCTCACTGAGGCGGAGCGCCGCATCTGGCTTGCGCCGCTCGATCCGGCCCGTGTCCAGGTGAGCGCGGATGCGGCGTGGCGCGAGACGGCATTGAAGGGCATGCCCGATGCGGTGCGCCTGAACACGGTGGCGGGCCGCCCGGCCTGGCATTTTGGCCATGACGCCACCTGGAGCTCGGTGTGGGCCGACAACGGCGCGGTGCTCGTGGTCGACGAGCAGGTAGCGTCGAGCAGTGCACGCAGCGCAGCGCCGGATGCGCGTTCGCTGTCGTTCGAAGCCATCGACGTGGACCAGTGGACGTTCGGCGCGGTGCGCGTGCACCAGCCGCTGCTGCGCGTTACGGCCGACGATGACGTTGGTAGCGTGGTGTATGTCTCGAGCCGCACCGGCGAATTGGTGCGCGACACGATACGCAGCGAGCGCGCCTGGAACTGGGTCGGCGCCGTCGTCCACTGGATCTACGTCACGCCGCTGCGCAAGCAGAACGAAGCATGGCGCCTGGCCGTGATGTCGACGTCCGGCGTCGCACTGCTGCTGGCCGTGACCGGCATGGTGCTGGGCATCCAGCGGCTGCGCGTGCAGCGCCGCTACGCGGGCGGGCGCATGTCGCCGTACAAAGGCTGGCAGGGCTGGCACCACTGGCTGGGCCTGAGCGGCGGTGTGCTCGTCATCACCTGGCTGTTCAGCGGCTGGCTGTCGGTCGGCCCGTTCGGCTTTCCGTCCGACCCGGGCGCGACCGCGCAGGATCGCCTTGCATTCGCAGGCGGGGCGCTGACGGGCGATGACCTGGCAATCGATGCGGGCGCATTGCTGCGCGCGCATCCCGGCACGCTCGAACTGGAATGGCGCCGCGTGGGAGGCACGCTGTACCTGAGCGCCCTGGGCCGCACCGTGCGCACGCTGCTGCGCGCGCAGGATGGCGCCGTGTCCAGCGTGCTGCCGCAAGCGCTGCTGCTGCGCAGCGCGCAAGCCATCCGGCCCGGCGTGGCAATGACGACGGCGATGCTGGGCGACGCTGACGACTATTACTATGGCCATCATCGACAGGCGTCCTTCCCGGTACTGCGCACACGGTTCGCGCTGCCCGATGCACCGGTGTTCTATATCGATGCGGTGCATGGCCGCGTGGCCGGTTTCGTCGACCGCAACACGCGCTGGAACCGCTGGCTGTTCAACGGCATGCACCAGATGGATTTCGCGTTCCTGCGCCGGAGGCCGGTGTGGGATATGGCCGTGATTGCCTTGTGCACGCTGGGCGCTGCGTTGACGTCGACCGGGCTGGTGCTGGGGTGGAAGCGTCTGCGCAAGCGCACGCGCGTGGTGTGACCAGGCACACGCCGACGTGCGTGGTACGCGATTGAGCGAAGTTGGTTTGAACGCGTGGACGGCATAGCCGTCCACCCTACATTGAAGCGTAGGGTGGATGGCTATGCCATCCACGCGTCCAACGCTCATTACCGCACCACGAAAAGCGAGCTCGGTTTGCCCGCGTGATCAGCGCTTCTGCCCCAACCCCGTCGCACTCCAGTAAATCCCACCCAGCAGATGATTCAGATACTGCGGATCGCGGTACATCTCGCCGTTGTGCCCCAGCGTGGTGACGAACACGCGGCCCTGTTCGTGCCGGTGATGCCAAGCGATTGGGTGGTCCTTGCCCATGCCCTTGACTGTTTGTCCCGGCCAGATCTTCGTCGTGTCGTAGCTCGACTCGTCCACGCTCAGCACCGTGTCGATCTTCACCTGATACGGATTGGTCGTGACGTAGAACTCGTCGCTCCAGATCCAGCGTGCGGGCAGGCCGAAGGTGGCGGGGAAGTTCTGGTCGACGACCGTGACCACGCCCGTCTGCAGCTTCGGGTGCGGGCCGACCGAGCGGCCCACCATCTTTTCGTACCAGACCCAGTCGTTCGGCGGCGTGATCGCGGCGCGGTGCACGACGATCGCGTTGCCCCCGCCTCGCATGTACGCCTCGAACTTCGCGCGCTGCGCCGCGTTCAGCTCTTCGCCCGGTGTGTTCAGGAACATCACGGCCGCGTATTGCGTCAGGTCGCCCTCGAACACCTGCGGCTTGTTGGTGTAGGTGAGTTCGAACGCGTGCAGCTTGGCCATGCGCTCCAGGCTGTCCCGCGCAATCGGGATGTACTCGTAGTGGTATTTGCCGGGCATGGCCAGGACCAGCAGCTTGAACTGGTCCTCAGCCATGCCGTCCGCTGCCGCTGCCAGCAGCAGCGCTGCGCCCAGCGCCCTGGTGATGCGTCTCATAGTGGTGTCCTTAATTGATCTGCGTTGCGTACAGCGCGTGGTGGGTCAGGATGAATAGCGTGCGTTTGTTTGCGCCGCCAAACAGCAGTTGCAGCGGGCGCTCCGGTACGTCGATGCGCCCCTTTTGCTTGCCGTCTTTGCCGTAGATGAAGACCTGGCCGTTGGCCACGTACACGTCGCCATTCGGCGCGACTGCCGCGCCTTCGCCGCCGCGATTGGCCACGAGCTTGAGGTCAGTGATCCCGCCGCCGGCGCCCACCACGCCGCTGAAGGTGCGGTTTTCCGAGCCGTTGGTGAACACCACGCGGCCGCCCACCAGGGTCGTGACAAAACCGTGCGTCTGCAGCGAATCGGCCCAGCGCCAGCCCAGGTGGTCTGCCGCGCCCTGGCGCAGCACGCGGTAGGCCGGCAGCGCGAGGCTGCCGTCAGGCGAGACGTATTGGTTGGCTTTCGGGAGCGCCACGTCGCGGGCGAACATCTCGGCCAGCGTCGTGAATTCGTAAGTATCGGGATTGAGCTGGTCCTTGAATTCGCCGTTCTGCCAGAAGTTGACGGGCACCGCGATGCGGCCACCGTTGCGCGTGGCCACCGGCGTGGGCTGGATCATCGTCATGTCCAGGCCGGGCTTGCGCGGATCGAACGCATATACGCTCGCCTGCGGGCCATAGGACGACAGCACCATCAGGTTGCCGCTGCTGTCGATCGCCAGGTTGACCGGATCGAGTGGCGCATCGCGCACCACGACCAGGCCTTCATCCTTCGTCCAGCTGAAGATGCGTTTCCAGTGACGGTCCACGAAGTACAGCTTGCCCTGCGCATCGACAACGCCGCCGGCGATCGAATAGAAGCCGCTTTCGAGCTTGTCGACCTTGCCGAGCGGCGCAGGCGCCTTGCGCTGCGCGCCGCTGTAGTCGAACACGGCGAACTCGCGTTCGCGCACATCGAGCTTGTTGGTCACGTCGCGGATCGCGTTGTCGTAGGCGAACTTGCTGGCGCGCAGATAGGTGGCGCAACCGGCGTCGTCGCAGCTGGCAAAGCCACTCTCGCCGTTCACGTGCACATTACGAAAACGGATGTCGCTGGAATTGGTGACCAGGATCGCGGCCGGCATCGGCTTGTACGAACGGGTCACGCGGTAGCCGTGGTAGTTGGCAAACAGGATGTTCTTCGAATTGCGGATCTCGACCGATACCGCGTCGGCGCCGTCGCGCACTTCTTCCTCGGTCTGCGGCGCCAGGAATTCCCAGTTCTGCACCTTGTCCAGCACGATCTCGGCGCGGATGTGGTGCTCGGCCGAGAGCTCGTAGACCTTCCCGGGCGTCGTCGTATTGGTGACGTAGAAGCCGGCCTGCGCATAGCCGCTGGGCGACCAGATGCCCGAGAACGTACCGCCGCCGCCGTCGGTGACCCACACGCTCGGATACTGGCGGTCCCAGTGCGCGGTGGTGTCGAACTTGGCGTCTTTCTTGTACGGGTCGGCGCGGCTGCCGTCGTACAGGCGCGTGCCGTGGCCACCCTGGATGCGCACGTCGTCCACCAGCGACTGTTCGCCCGCGCGCCACAGCAGCGCCACGGCGCGGTTGTTGATTTCACCGGTGGCCAGGCCCAGGCCCGAGACGATGCCATCGCCGCCCCGTGCGCTTTCCAGCAGTGCCTTCGGGCTGCCGATGCCCTGGTACTGCGGCGAGCCATTCGGAATCACCAGTTGCGTGAGGCCCGGATGCAGCGCGATGAGCACCGTGTCCGGCTTCATGCGGATCGTGTCGTTGACGACGTAAAAGCCCAGCGGCAGGTACACCGTGCGCTTGCTGTCGATGGCTTTCTGGAGCGCCGCCGTATCGTCGGTGCTGCCATCGCCCTTCGCGCCGTACTCCAGGACATTGGCCCAGTCGTTCGATGCCGGCAGTGCGCGCAACGCGCGTGCTGGCGCCGCATTGGCCGGCAGCGCCGCCGTCTTGTAGTTGGTCGAGAACTGGCCCGGCTCGCCCATCTGCTTGATGAACAGGCCGTAGTTGAATTCCTTCACCAGATAGTCGCGGCCCTTGCCGGCCAGCGTCTTGCCGCTGTCGCGAAAACGCACGAACGTCGGCACGTTGCGCGCGCTGGCATTTTCCATGCCGACCTGCGTGTACACATTGTTCTCGTTGCTGACGACCAGCGCAGCGCGGCTGACGTTCTCGAAGCGCACGTCCTTGCCCCATAACCAGTCGCCATAACCGCGGTTGATCTCGACCCCGACAGGCGTGTTGCGGATGTCGACATTGACCAGCGTGAGGCTCGCTTCATGCTCGCGGATCGCGGCATCGCGCTGGCCATCGAAGGTCGAATCGAGCAGCGTGAATTGCCAGGCGGGCGAGGTCTTCTCGCTCAGGATGCCGTAGCGGCCACCGTGAAAGCGCAGGTTGTAGGCCACGTTGCCCACTTGATAAACGCCTGCCAGGCCCGAGCCGATATGGAAATCGATGTGGCTCAGGTTCGAGTGCTGCGCCGTGTGCATGCGCACGGCGGCAGCAGCCGGGTTGCCGTCCTTGATCTCGAAGTCGACGTTCGACAGCGCCGAATAGAAGGTCGACGAGTTGGCGTTACGCACCGCCTTGCCGTCTTCAGCACTGAACGGCACGGCGCTCGGCACCGGCATCGGCACCTTGCCCACGCTGTACTGGTCGCCGCCGGTGAAGATCACCATGTTCGCGACGCCCTTCTGGAAACCGGGCGTGTTCTCAGCCAGCACGAACACGGGGCGCGTCGGGCCGACCCCATACACGCGCACCGCCAGCGGAATCAGGATCGAGCGCGTGACGCGATAGCGTCCGGACGGCAGGAACACGACGCCGCCCTGGCCCCCGTTGGCCGCGCTGTTGATTGCCGCCTGCAGCGCGGCGCTGTCGTCGGTGACGCCGTCGCCGGTGGCGCGCACGACGATCGCGCGCGGGTCGACCGGCATGGCAGGGTAGGCAGAGAGGGAAGCAGCGCCGACGGAGACACTGGTGGCCAGCAGCAGCAGGAAGGCCAGTGCACGGGGAAGATCGAACAGCCTTGTCATCATGGTGGTTTCCTTGAAACGGATCACAGCGATAAAAGTTGGGACAGCAACAGGACGAACAGCAGGCCGAAGACACCGACCAGCGTTTCCATCAGCGTCCATGAGCGGAACGTGTCCTGCAGCGACAGGCCAAAATATTCCTTGAACATCCAGAAGCCGGAGTCGTTGACGTGGCTGCACATCAGGCTTCCGGCGCCGATGGCCAGCACCATCAGGTTCGGATCGACGCCCGAACTCTGGACGAGCGGGGCGACGATGCCGCCGGCCGTCACGCCGGCCACAGTGGCAGAACCAAGGCAGATGCGGATCACAGTGGCAACCAGCCAGCCCAGCACCAGTGGCGCGACCGGCAGACTGGCAAGCAGCGCGCCGAGGTCCGCGCTGACACCCGATTCAACCAGCACCTGCTTGAGCGCGCCGGCGCCGGCGATGATCAGGAGGATCGGCGCGATCTCGCGCATCGCCTCGGCCGGGCCCTGCATCACGGTGACAAACGAGCGGCCCTGTGCCAGGCCGAGCGAGACGATCGCCACCGCATACGACACGAGCATCACGACCAGCGGATTGGCAAAGAACGCCAGTACGCCATTGAGGTCAGGCCGCGCCATCGTGAGTAGCGTCGTCGCACCCAGCAGCAGCACCGGCAGCAGCGCGGTGGCGAAGCTGTTGAATGCGCCGGGCAGCTGCGCAACCGGTGCCTGCTGGCTCTCCTGGAAGATGGCGGCCGGTTTGGCCTGGATGCGCGTGAGCGTCATGGCGAACACCGGGCCGGCGATGATCAGGGTCGGCACCGCCACCAGGATCCCGTACAGCAGCGTGGTGCCCATGTCGGCGTGGATTGCGGCCACCAGCGCCACCGGCGACGGGTGCGGCGGCAGGAAGCCGTGCGCGATCGACAGGCCCGCCAGCAGCGGGATTGCCAGCGCCACGGCCGGCCGTCCCGAGCTGTAGACGAGCGAGAAGATCAGCGGCACCAGCAGCACGAAGCCGACGTTGTAGTACAGCGGGATGCCGACCACGAAGCCGGTGATCGTCAAGGCGATCGGCAGGCGGCGCGGCCCCAGCGCATCGACCAGGCAGGTGGCGATGCGGCGCGCCGCGCCGCTGTCGGCGATCAGTTTGCCGAACACGGCGCCCAGGCAGATGATCACCACCAGGGAGCCGAGCAGGTCGCCGATGCCTTTTTCGATGGCGCCGGGGATGCGCGCCAGCGGTACCCCCAGCAGCAGCGCCGCCAGCAGCGACGCTGCCACGAAGGCCAGCAGCGGCTGGACCTTGCCCCACGCGATCAACAGCGTGAGCAGGCCCACCGCCAGCAATACCGAGACGATATCGAGCATGCCGCCGGCCGGTCAGAAGCCGTAGCGCAGGCCGGCACGGTACGTGCGACCGACCACGTCGTACAGCGCCGGGTTGATGCCGTAGCTGGCATTGGCTTGCGGCGCCGGTTCCGGATCCTTGTCGGCCAGGTTGTCGATCTTGAAGTAGAGCTGCAACTGCTTGGACACGTTGTAGCTGCCGCCCAGGTCGAAGTAGGTCGCGCCCTTCATCCGGTTGTTGTAGATGGTCGGGTGGATCAGCGTCGACACCGGGCAACCGGTCTGGCACTCGATGAAGTCGTTGCGGTAGGTGCCGTCGCTGACCCAGCGCTCGGTCAGCGTCAGACTGAGCTTGTCGTGCTCCCAGCTTTGCTGCGCCAACACCTTCCACTTCGGCGTGTTGCTCATGTTCGAGCCGGCGGCGTCCACCGGGATCGTGCCGACCACGCCCGTGTCGGTGATGAAGTGCAGGTTGCGCGTGCCCAGCGCGCGGAACGTGAAGCGTCCCGGCAGGTTCACTCGTTCGAGTCCTGTTCTGTACGAGGTCTCGATATCGAAGCCCTTGGTCTGCAGCGAAGCGAGGTTGAAGTTCTGCAGCGTGACGTAGTTGTTGCCGGGGCTGTTGAGCACCATCGCCGCGCAGATTTCCTGGTTGCCGGCCACGCACAGGTCGACTTCCTGCTGGATCGTCAGCGCCGCAATCACGCCCTTGACCTTGATGTCGAAGTAGTCGAGCGACACCGAGAAGCCCGGCGCCCACGTTGGCTGGCTCAGGACGATGCCGAACGAATTGTTGCGGGCGATCTCGGGCCGCAGCGCCGTGTTGCCGACGGTGCGCTCCTGCACGCTGATCGTGTTGCCCTGGTACTGGACCACGTTGTTGACGACGACCGGCGCGGCATACAGTTCGCTCAGGTTCGGTGCGCGTACGTCCTTCGACGTCACGCCGCGCAGGCGCAGGCCATCGATCGGCGTTTGCCAGGTCGCGCCCATCTTCCAGCTGCCCACGCTGCCGGCGGTGCTGTACTTGGTTTCGCGGTCGGCCAGGTTCAGGTTCGCTTCGCCCCAGGTGGCCGATTTCAGCAGCGGGATGTTCAGCTCCACGTAGGCTTCACGCACGTTGTAGCTGCCGTCGCCATTGTGGAAGTTACCGGCGTACCAGTTGTTGCCGACCGTGGTGTCGAGCAGTGGGTCGACCGGATACATGGCGTTGTTCGGCGAAGCGGGCGACACGCCGTTGCCGTAGGCGTCGCCGCGCACGCGGTATTTCTCGCGCCGGTATTCGGCGCCCGTGGCCACCGACACCGGACCGGCCCAGCCTTCGAACAATTCGCCATTGATGTTGAAGCTGCCGACGTCCTGGCTTTGCGTGGTGCGCTGGCGCGGGCCGTTTTCTGGCGCGATATAGGCCCAGGCGGCTGGATCCACCGGGTTGTTGCCGATGATATTGAGCGGCACGCAGCCCGATGCGGCGGCCACCGGATTGCGGCAGACGATCTGCCCGTTCGGCGCCCGCACGGCGTCGATCGCGGCGTTGTAGCGGCGGTTGATCGTCATGTTGTTCGCATCGAGATTGGTCTTGTTCTCGCCATGCGTGACGTAGGCGTCGTACGCCCACGATTTACCGAACAGGTCGAACCGGCCTTCGGCCCCGATGACGAAGCGGCGCTGGGTGCGGGTCGGTTGCACGTCGATGTTTTCAGGGAAGATCGCGTTCGCCGTGCCGTACTGGAAGCTGGTGATGTTGTTCTGCGCGCAGGCGGCCAGGATTGAGGCCGGCAGGAACGGGTTCGAGCACTGGATGTTCAGGTTGGCATTCTTGGCCGCGCCCGGGTTGGGCGAGAAGCGCGAAGCGACCTGGCCGTAGTTGGCAGTGAAGTAGACCTGGTTGTCCGCATCGAGGTCGTACGAGACGCGGGTGTACGCCACTTGGCGCTTGAAGTTCATGGCCAGGTTGGTGCCCGAGCCCACGCTGCCGCTCAAATCGCCGCCGATGCAGAACGGATTGACGCAATTGGTGACCGCGCCCGTGCCGGTGGGGCGACCGTTGGAGCCATACTGGAACTGGTACGGCAAGCCGCCGTCGCCGAATGCCGTGCCCTGCAGCGGGCCGTTCGTGATCAGGCCATATTTCGAGTACTGGTACTGCTGCGCATTCGAGATCACGCGGTATTGCGGCAGGCCGTCGCCGGTCTGGTTCAGGGGGCGCACGGAATAGGCCGGGTTCTGGTACCAGGTGCGGCCGTTCGGCCCCACGCCGCCGATGCCGGGCGATTCGATCCCGTTCTCTTTTGTGAATTCGCCGCTGGCCGTCACGTGCAGGCGGTTGTCGAGGAACGCCCGGCCCCAGGCAGCCTGCACGGTAGCGCCGCGGTCGTCGTCGTACTTGGTCTGGCCTACCTGGACGTTCGACTTGAAGCCGGTGAAGGTTTTATCGGTGACGAAATTGACCACGCCGCCGACGGCATCCGAGCCGTACGAGGCCGAGGCGCCGCCAGTGACCACGTCGACGCGCTTGACCAGCAGCTGCGGGAACTGGCTTACATCGGTCACGCCCGTGACGTTGGCGCCGACGACACGCTGGCCGTCGAGCAGCGTCAGGGTCCGGATGGTGCCCAGGCCGCGCAGACTCAGGGAGCTCAGGCCCTGGATGCCGCTGCTGGTGCTGTTGGTGCTGGTCGTGCGGCCCGTGCTGCCCTGCAGAGCCGGCAGTTCGGTCAGCGTGTTGAACAGGTTCGGCTTGGCCGCTTTTTCAAGGTCGGCGGCGCTCAGGCTCGTGGTGGGCGTCGGCTGGGAGAAGCCGCGCGCAGCGATGCGCGAGCCCGAGATGCGCACCACGGACGTGGAGGCCGGTTCTGCCGCTGCCGGCGTGGCCTCGGGCGTGGTGTCGCTGGCAGGCTCGGTTTGCGCTTGCTGGGCGTGGGCGGCGGCGCCGACCATCCAGCAGGCGCTGGCCACGGCTAGGCTGATGAGAGTGCGTTGAACGGGTGTGCGCATGATGGTTGTCTCCTCGATGCTCGTTGGTTGAAAGCGCGCCGCCTCTATGGGTGGGTGGCTGCGCCTGCTGGCAAATGGGTAAAGGCTGCGCTGACGATCAGGCGCTGGCCGTGATGCGTTCCACCAGCGCCTGCGGCGCCAGTGTGATGTCGAGGGTCAGGCCGGCTTCATCTAGCTGCAGCGGCTCGAGGATCCGCAACTGGCTCTCGAGCAGCGACGGCGGCATGTAGTGGCCGGGACGGCTTGTCATGCGTGTGGCGATCAGCTCGCGCGGGCCGGCCAGGTGGACGAAGCGCAGCGCCGGATCGGCGTCACGCAGCAGGTCGCGGTAGCGCCGCTTCAGAGATGAGCAGGACAGCACCAGGCCATGACCCTGTTCACGCGCGGTGCGGATTTCGCCGGCCAGGCTGGCCAGCCAGCCGGCGCGGTCATCGTCGTCGAGCGGGATGCCGGCGCTCATCTTGCTGACGTTGGCGGGCGGATGATAAGCATCGCCTTCGAGGAACGGAACACCGTCATGGGCGGCCAGCATGGCCCCCACCGTGCTCTTGCCCGATCCGCTGACACCCATGACAACCCAGCGCAGGGCCGGGGATGTGCTGCTTGCCGACATCAATTTCTCCTCGATTCGTTAGCGCTAACATCGCGCTTTTTTTCAGTGTTGTCGAGCTTATGAAATTTGTAAACCAGATATCGATGTTGCAACGCAATGCAATCTTGCGGCGTAGCGCCGGTGTCTCGCAGGAAATTTCGAGGTTGCGCAGGGCCGCTGACTCGACGCGCGAGGACGTGACTTGATAGCGCTATCATTGCTGCGATGCGCCAACGTCATGACAGGAGTGTTGTATTTACTCTACGGGAGAGGCAAGCCGGGGCGCAGATCGGCCCCGGCCCGTGACTTATTCTTCGTCGACGATCGAGTAGACGTCGCCGGCGGTGGCGCCGGCATCGGGCCGGCGGGCCCGCAGGTCGCGGTAGACGGCGGCGCGCATGATCATCATCGACACCACGGGCGCCGTGAGCAGGATGAACAGCGTGATGATGACTTCATGCACGACGGGCCGCGATTGCGCGACTGTGAAGTACAGCATGGAGGCCAGCAGCAGGCTGCCGGCGCCGATGGTGATCGTAATGGCCGGGCCGTGGATGCGCTGGTAGAAGGTGCGCAGGCGCAGCAGGCCCAGCGCGCCGATCAGCACGATGCTCGCGCCCACGATCAACAGAAGCGAGACGACAAGGGCAGCCCAGTCGGGCAAGTGTTCGATGCCATTCATTCGATGATCTCCCCGCGCATCAGGAACTTGGCGATCGCGATGGTCGAAACGAAGCCGACCAGCACGATGAGCATCGCCACCTCAAAATAGATTTGCGTGCCGAAGCGGATGCCCAGCACCAGCGCGAGCAGCATGCCGCACATCCACAGGGTATCGAGCGCCAGCACGCGGTCGTGGGCCGAGGGCCCGATCAGCAGGCGTATGGCGCACAGCAGCATTGCCGCCATGGCGCACACGAGGGCGTAGCCGATCGACAGTTCAAGCAGGGTCGCCATGGGGGCCTTTCTTCTCGAAGATTTCAATCAGGGGTTGCTCGTAGCGGGTCTGGATGGTGTCGACCCACCAGGCTGCATCGTGCAGGTCGAACACGTGCAGGACCAGCTCATGGGTGTCGGGCTGGATCTCGGTCCATACCGTGCCCGGCGTCATGTTGATCAGGCACGACAGCGCGGCCAGGCCGTACTCGTCGCGCATCGTCAGCGGCACGCGGATGAACTCCGATTTGAGATTGGCGTAATCGGCAAACAGGATCACGCGGCTGACGTTGAAGCATGAGCGCACGACCTCGACCGATGCAAAGCCGAGCAGGCGCAGCGCCACGAAGGGTGCGCGCATGCGCGGGTAGCCGAGCGGGTTGAGATGCCGCGTCAGGATCGGCGCGGCGATGCCGAGCAGGGCGCCGAGCAGGACGTGGCCTGGGTAGAACGTCTGGTTCAGCAACAGCCACAGGCCGCACAGCAGCAGCGAGACGACGGGGTGGGGGAGCCAGCGCTTCATGGCGCCTCCGGTGTCAGGTTGATGGTGGGGGCGGGCGATGAGGCCGGCCCGGGCAGGCTCGGCTCGGACAGTACGCGGCCGATATAGGTTGCCGGGCGATGGATCGCGTCGCTGGCGCGTGCCAGGTAGCCAAACAGCGCATTGGCCTGGATCGTCATCCCGATCGCCAGTCCCAGCAAGAAGATAATCGGCATCACTTCGGTGCGGTGCAGCTTGGGCGGCACCAGCACGCCACTGGCCCAGAAGGTGCGCACACCGAAGCGCATCATCGAGATCACGGCGATCAGGCCCGACAGCACGATCAGCGCGATCAGCACCCAGCCGGCGGTCGGGATCGTCGTCGGCCCCGTCATGACGCCGTTCGCGGCCGTGGCCACGACCTGCGGGTGGAGCACCGCATGGAACATGCCGAACTTGGCGATGAAGCCCGGCAGCGGTGGCAACCCGGCGATCATCAGTGCGCATGCAGCGAAGGCCAGCGACAGGAACGCCATGACGGCCGGCACGCCGCGCCCGACCGGTTCGACCGGTGCATCTTCGACCGCGTAGGCTTCCATGGTCAGCGCCAGCATCGCCGAGCGCGGCGTGCGGATGCGGTCGATCAGCTCGATCAACAGCAGGAACGCGGCCACCGCGAGCGTCGAGCCGATCAGGTAGTAGATGCCGGCCGTGACCAGGTTCGGCTGGCCGTAGCCGATCACCGCCAGCAGCGTGCCGGACGAGATGATCGCCGCGTAACCGGCCATGCGCCCGGCCGTGTCGGTCGAGAGCATGCCGGCGGCGCCGAACACGATGGTGGCCATGCCGCCATACAGCAGCGCGTCCTGGCCGAAGCCGGCAGCAGCGCCCGCGTCATCGGAGAAAATCAGCAGCCACAGGCGCAGCACGACATACGCGCCGACCTTGGTCATCAGCACCAGCATGGCCGCCACCGGCGGCGATGCGGCGGCGTAGGTGGTCGGCAGCCAGAAGCCCAGCGGCCACATCGCGCTCTTGGTCAGGAAGGTCAGCGCCATCATCGTCGCGCCGATCTTGAACAGCGCCAGGTCGTCGCCCGCCAGCAGCGGCACGCGGCCCGCCACGTCGGCCATGTTCAGCGTGCCGGTGGTCGCGTAGATCAGTGCCAGGCCGAGCAGGAACAGCAGCGCGGCGGCCAGGTTGATCGCGATGTACTGCATGCTGGCGCGGATGCGCTCGGCGTTATACCCGTGCAGCACCAGGCCGTATGAGGCGGCCAGCATCACTTCGAAGAACACGAACAGGTTGAACAGGTCGTGCGTCAGGAAGGCGCCGTTGATGCCCATCAGCAGGAACTGGAACAGCGTGTGGAAGTGCACGCCGATCCGGCCCCAGCGCTGCTTGGTGAAGTGCAGCGAGGCCAGGCCCAGCAGGGCGGTCAGCAGCAGCATGATGCTGCTCAGGCGATCGGCCAGCAGCGCGATGCCGAACGGCGCACTCCAGTTGCCGGCGAGGTAGATGCCCATGCCGTCTTGCCAGGCGCCGCCGTCAGTGAAGTGAACCAGCGCCAGCGCGTTGGCCACGAGGCCGAGGATCGAGGCGTAGCTGAGCCAGAACTTCAGGCGGTGCCAGCCCTGCGTGAGCGGGGCCAGCGCGGCGCCGACCAGCAGCGGCAGTATTACCGGCACCAGGATCAGGTGCTGTGTCCAGTGCAGACTCATAAATCGGGCTCCTGGCCGTCAACGTGGTCGGTGCCGGTCAGGCCGCGCGAACCGATCATCACCACCAGGTACAGCGCGGTGGTGGCAAAGCCGATCACGATCGCGGTCAGCACCAGCGCCTGTGGCAGCGGGTCGGCCAGGATCGCCGGGTTAGGCAGCGTGCCGGCCGGGGTAAGCGGCGGCGCATCGATCCACAGGCGGCCCATCGCGAAGATGAACAGGTTGACGGCGTACGACATCAGCATCAGGCCGCACAGCACCTGGAAGCTGCGCGGACGCAGGACAAGCCAGATGCCGGAGGCGAACACGATGCCGATGGCAAGCGAAAGAACAAGCTCCATCAGAGGATCTCCTTGGCAGGTGGAATGGTGACGCGCGTGGCGTCGGCGGCCAGGCGGTGGCTGCGCAGCGACTGGTGGGCCAGCGCGACGAGCGTGAGCATCGTCGAACCAACGACCACCAGGAACACGCCCAGGTCGAACATGAACGCGCTCGGCGCGTGCAGTTCGCCCAGCACGGGCAGGTCGAGGTGGGCCGTGTGGCTGGTCAGGAACGGGTAGCCGAGGAACCAGGCGCCGATGCCGGTGAAGCAGGCGCAGAACAGGCCCCACGAAATCCAGCGGTGCGGGCGCAGGCGCAGGTGCGATTCGACCCAGTCGGTGCCGGCGACCATGTACTGCACGATCAGCGCGGTGGCAAAAATCAGGCCGGCGACGAAGCCGCCACCGGGCAGGTTGTGGCCGCGCATGAAGAAGTAGGCTGCCATCACGCCCATCACCGGCAGCAGCAGGCGCAGGTAGACGGCCGGGATCATCAGGTAGCCGTGGCGCGCCTGCGCAGCCGGCGCCTGGTCCTTGGTCGGATCGACGTCGCTGGCCTGCTGCACGGGAATCGCGATCGATTCGGTCGCAGGGCGGAAGCGGCGCAGCAGCGCGTACACGGTCAGTGCCACGGCCGACAGCACGGTCACTTCGCCCAGCGTATCGAAACCGCGGAAGTCAACCAGCAGCACGTTGACCACGTTCGAGCCGCCGCCTTCGGTCAGGGCGCGCAGCACGAAGAATTCGCCGATCGACGGCGGCGGGCTGCGCATCAGCACCGCATAGCTGGCCGCAGCAATGCCCAGGCCGCCGCCGACGGCGATCAGGCTGTCGCGCGAGCGCCGGAACCAGGTGCTTGGCGGCGCCTTCGTCAGTTTGAGGACCTTCGGCACCAGGCGCGGCGGCAGCCAGCGCAGGCCGAGCAGGATCAGCACCGTGGTCACGGTTTCGACCATCAGCTGGGTCAGCGCCAGGTCGGGCGCCGACAGCCAGACGAAGGTGATCGCAGTGACGATGCCGGTGCCGCCGACCATGCTCAGCGCCGCCAGGCGGTGGTACTTGGCCTTGTAGGCCGCGCCGGCAGCGCAGGCGGCGCCGATCAGCCACAGCACGGCGAACAGCGGTTCGATATTCAGCAGGTTCACGGGTGGCAGGCTGAACCATGGGTCGACCAGCAGCAGCGGCACGACGATCATGAACGACATCAGGACCAGCAGTTGCGGCTGCAGGCGCCGGGTGCCGGTCAGGCGGATGATCCAGGTCGCGCCCAGCGACAGCGCCAGCATCGTGCTCTCGTAGGCTTGCGCGCCTTTCAGGCGGTGCAGCACCGGCACCCGCGTGCGTTCGCGCAGGTCGTGGCGGCGCAGCAGCACCCAGTACAGCAGGGCGCCCAGTACCAGCGCCGCGCCGCTCATCCCGAGCGCCAGGTTGAAGCCGTGCCAGATCGCCAGATCGTAGGCCGGCATGGCCGCGCCCAGCACGGAGCTCGACGCCACGGCCAGGATGTCGCCCACCACGCGCTCGGGCATCACGCCCACGGCGATGCACAGCACCACCAGGCATTCGACCGGGAAGCGCATCCAGCGTACCGGCTCATGCGGTTCCTGCGGCAGGTCCTTGGCCAGCTGGCCAAAGAACACGCTGATGAAACGCAGCGAATACGCCACGCTGAAGATGCCCATCGCCACGGCCGCATACGACATCTTCCAGTCTTCGGTGCCGCCCACGTGCGCGGTCTCGGCAAAGAACATCTCTTTCGACAGGAAGCCGTTCAGCAGCGGCACGCCGGCCATCGAGGCCGATGCGACGATCGCCAGCGCGGCAGTGACGGGCATCGCGCGGCGCAGGCCGCGCAGCACGCGCATGTCGCGGGTGCCCGTCTCGTGATCGATGATGCCGACAGCCATGAACAGCGAGGCCTTGAAGATCGCGTGGTTCATCACGTGGAAGATCGCCGCCACCACCGACAGCGGCGAGCCGATGCCCAGCAACACCGTGATCAGGCCCAGGTGGCTGATGGTCGAGTAGGCCAGCAATCCTTTCATGTCGTTCTGGAAGATCGCGAAGAAGGAACCCAGCAGCAGCGTGATGACGCCGGCCCCGCCGATCAGCCAGGTCCATTCGGGCGTGCCGCCCAGCGCTGGCCACAGGCGGATCAGCAGGAACACGCCGGCCTTGACCATCGTGGCCGAGTGCAGATACGCCGACACCGGCGTGGGCGCGGCCATCGCGTGGGGCAGCCAGAAGTGGAACGGGAACTGCGCGCTCTTGGTCAGCGCGCCCAGCGCCACCAGGATCAGGGCCGGCAGGTACAGCGAATGGGCACGGATCCGGTCGCCGGCGGCGAGCACCGCATCGAGCTCGTAGCTGCCGACGATGTGGCCGAGGATCAGCACACCGGTGAGCAGGCACAGGCCGCCGGCGGTGGTGACGGTGAACGCCATGCGCGCGCCGCGGCGGGCATCGTTACTGTCCTGCCAGTAGCCGATCAACAGGAAGGACGTGAGACTGGTGAGTTCCCAGAACACCACCAGCTGGATCAGGTTGCCGGACAGGACCACGCCCATCATCGAGCCCATGAACGCCAGCATGTAGGCGTAGAAGCGCGCCACCGGATCTTTCTTGGACATGTAGTAGCGCGCGTACAGGATCACCAGGAGGCCAATGCCGAGCACCATGATCGAGAACAGCCAGGCCAGGCCGTCCATGCGCATGATGAAGTCCAGGCCGAACAGCGGCAGCCACTCATAGCGCTCCAATACCACCTGGCCGGCGCCGAGTTCGTCGAATTTGGAGATGGCGATAATGAGCGCCGCCAGGGTGAACACGCCGGCAACGGCGGCGGGCCGGTTGCGCGAGGTATTGGGCAGGCAGGCGGAAATGATGGCGCCTGCGAAGGGGAGAAGGACGAGGAGGATCAGTGGCAGTGAGGTCATCGACATCATCCTTCGGGGCAGTGCGACATGTAACGGCGTGCGCACAGGCGCAGGGCAGGTTGGTGCTGGTTCATGGTGTTCTCCGGCGCGCGCGTGCGTACTGCATGCGCCGCGCCATGGGCGTGCGTCGCCGGCGCCACGGGTACGTTACGTACCGGCATGGTCACCAGCGAGGGTGATTGTTGGTTGGTTGGGTGCCAGATGGCATCCGGCAGCCTGGCAAAGCAGGCGTGCAGATGGTTGGCAATCAACGATCCGGGGGGCGTAGTTGGGCTAAATTCTGGCATGCGCCGCCTCGTGAAATACTTCTCGGAATGCGACACTCTACCGTAGTTGACGACCTGACTACAACGCGTTTCGTCGTTTATTTCGATTTTACTGCTTGTAACTTCGGGTGCAGCGCAACAAATTCGGGCATCAGGCAGTGATGTTCAGCACCGGTTCGGCGGCTTCATCGACGCCATACGTGGCGCGCACTTCGGCGGTCAGCGCGTCCCGTGGATCGGCTTCTTTTGCCGCCGCCGCCTTCGTCGCGGCAGCCGCTTCGGCCTGCTGGCGCAGCTTGGTGTCGTAGGCGGCTTGCTCGTCGTCGCTGACGGTCTTGTCCGAATTGGTGTCGGCCTCGGCGACGTAGTCGTTGGTCGTGGCCGATGTGGTGGATGCGGTCGATGCTGCGGCGGCAGGCGGGGTGGCAACCGCTGCAGTTCCGGCGGCTGCTTCACTTTCGGTGGCCGTGCCGCTGTCAGTACTGGCCTCGTCCACGGCGCGCTGCACGCGCGACGCATCGGCCTGGGCGTTCAACTGGTCGCCCAGGCGAGCGCTGGCGGCCGATTCGGCGCTTTGGGTCGGCGCGGGAGTGTCGCCTTGATCGTCGGTCGTGGTGACCACGGCGGAGGTGGAAACCGTCTGGTCCGGATTGTTCCGGGCGGCCAGTGCATAGGTTGCCTGGGTTGGGGTGCTGCTGCTGATGCTGGAAACCATAATGTCTGTCCTGTAGCGAGTCGTCTCTTTTTAACGGCCGCGCACCTGGCATGCAACAGGGTGGCAAATGTAAAGCAGCGTAAAGCCGGCGTACAGGTCGTTATCCTGCCTCGATGCGGGGCTGGTAGGATGTCAGACTCGTCCCGGTCAATCCTGCATGGCCGATTCAACCAACCCTGTCCCCGCCATGATGACGTCTTCCTGTACCCGCACGCGGCGCCAACTGGTGCGGCCGCTATTGCTGGCGCTGGCGCCGGTCGTGCTGATCATGATCGCCACCGGCGTCGTGCGCTGGACCAGCCTCGGCATCGACCTGCCCACCCCGGTCTGGCTGTTCATCTGGAGCAAGCTGGTGATCGTGACTGTGGTGGTGTGGCGCTTTGCCTGGCAGTGGTACCGCCAGGAAGCCGCGCGCCGTTACGGCGAACCGGGCACCAGGTAGTCCTTCAGCGCCGCAACCACCAGCGCATGGTCGTCCGGTCCCGGCAGCCCGGACACAGTCACCGTGCCGACCACGCCCTGGCCGCGCACGATCACGAGGAAGGCCCCGCCGTGAGCCGCGTAGTCGCGCATGTCCAGGCCCGGCAACGCATCATGGTCGCCCCCGCCCTGGCGCACTTCGTTGTGGGTATAGAACGAGCTGTGGCCGGTGCGCCCCACCAGGTTGTTCTTGCGGCGGATCCAGTCGGCATGATCGGGCGACGCGCCCGGCATTGCCTGCTTGAACAGCACGGTGTCGCCACGCGTGACCTGGATCGTCACGGTCTTGTGTTCGCGCTCGGCGCGCGCAACGAGCTGGACACCGACGGCCCGCGCGGTGGCATCGTCGAAGCGGTCGAATTGGAGTTGCTGTTCTTCGCGCAGCAGCGCGGCAAGCGAGACGGTGGCAGTGTCGGTCATGGCATGGGGCATGAGCGCGGACAGCGCCGCGGTTACGTACACCAGCGGCGCGTTCCAGTTGATGGCGACCTCGTTGGCGGCGTAGCTGCATGCGTGGTCGAGATAGGAAAGCGCTGGCAGCTTGCTGGGATATGGCGGGCAATCCTTGGCGTCCTGCTGGCCCGGGTTCGGGCCGCCGGCCAGCCAGCCCGGCACCGGCGCGGCCACGCCATCGGCCATCGATGGCCGGTGGTGCGGATGCATGACCGGGCGCGCGCCAAAGCCCGTGACGAACGTGTAGCCGGTGGCGTTGCGGCCCAATACATAGTCGAGACTCGACTGCGCCGCCTGCAGATAGGCCGGCGTACCATTGATGCGATAGGCCTGCAGCAGCATCATGCCCTGGTTCAGGATCACCGCATTGCTGCCCCAGACGATGTCTTTTGATGCCAGCGGCACCCGGTAGCCGCCAGCGGCATGTTTCGCGAGCTGGCTGGCCAGCGCGTCGATGCGGCGTTCGATCAGGGCGCGGTCGATGCCGGGCTTCAGGCGGTTGCGGTGGTGCGCCAGCGACATCCAGCCCAGCGCCGCCACCTCGCCCCAGGCCGGTGTGCTCAAAGCGGCGTCACGCCGCATGAAGGCCTGCGCATACGTATCCTGTCCGGTCGCGATGAACAGTTCGGCCGCCGCCCACGCGAATTCGTCGGCCAGCTGCGCGTCGCCGTATTCGCCGGTAACGACATCCTTCGGGTTCTTGAAGACGACGTTCGGATGCGCCTCGGCCCAGCGCCACGCAGCCTGCGCCGCCGCCAGCATGCGCTGCGACAGGCCGGGCCACTTTGCGTCGTACGGCGCCAGCACGCGGCTGGCGGTGGCCATCGTGGCGGCGAAATCGAGCGCCGCCGCCGTGCTCTTGGCCACCACGTAGCGCGGGGTGGTGGACGCCGCGTGCGGCATCACGATCCCGTCGAAGCGCAGGTTGGAGAGCTTGTGGTACACGCCGCCATCGGCCGGGTCCTGCATCGTCAGCAGCCAGTCGAGGTTCCACAACGCCTCGTCGAGGATGTCGGGCACGCCGTTGCCGGATTCGGGAATGCCGATGTCGCGCTTGAAGAGATCGGGGAAGTGCTCGAGCGCGGCCAGCAGCGTGTAGGTCGAGATACCCGAGTTGACCACGTATTTGTTGTAGTCGCCGGCGTCGTACCAGCCCTTGGGACTGGCGATGACCGTGCCTTGCGGGCGCGCTTTGGATGCCGCCGACGCGTGCACCAGCACTTTGTCGTCCGGATGGCCAGCGGGCCGCGCCCACGCGCCGGCATATTCCGGCGTGAGGGCGAGCGCACTGCGGTTGAAGTAGAACACCTTCAGGGCGGCGTCGCCCAGCACGCGGTAGCCATCCTGGGCAACCGTGAACGGATCGGAGACCAGGCCGCCCACGCGGACGCGGTAGGCGCCAGCCTGCGTCAGCGCGCTGAAGTCGGCCACGCGTACGGTCTCGCCCGACGGCGCCCAGCGGCTTGCTGCGCCCAGCGCGCCATCCAGCACGACCTTGCCGTCAGCGTCGACGACCTCGAACCGGTTCGCACCGACCGCCTGCGGGATGACGGCCAGCTTGTGCGATTGCGGCAGAAAGCCCACCGCATTGACCTTGATTTCCGCAGCCCCGGCGCCGGCAGCAAGCGTCAGCAGCGCCGTGGCGAGCACGGTGCGCTTCATGCCGGCACCGTCTTGCCATCCGTGTCGATGCCTGCCGCCGGCGTGCTGCCGTCGTCGTGATAGAACGGCGCGTACCAGGTGGCGATGAACGACGGGATGGTCGCGACCATCACCAGGCCGAAGTAGGCGACGTACCCCATCATCTCCTGCAGGTGGCCGCTGATGACGCCCGTGACCATGCCGCACAGGCCCATCAGGCCTGTGCCGAACGCGTAGTGGGTGGTCGTGTACTTGCCCGGTGCGAGCTGCTGCATCAGGTAGATCATGAAGCCGACCGCGCCGAAACCGAAGAAGAATTTTTCGATGGCTACGCCCAGCGTGATCAGCACCAGGCTCGATGGGGTGTAGATGCTCATGACCAGGAAGGCGACGTTCGGGATGTTGATCGCGCAGCACAGCACGAACAGCGTCGACTTCAGGCCGCGCTTGGCGACATACAGGCCGCCCAGCAGCGAGCCGACCAGTACTGCGGCCAGGCCGTAGGTGCCGTAGATCAGGCCCAGCATCTCGTTGGACAGACCGAGGCCGCCTTTCGAGGCCGGGTCGACCATGAAGAACGGGCCGATCTTTTCCAGCAGGCCGACGCTGAAGCGAAACAGAAATGCAAACGCGATCATGCGCCACACGCCGCGCTTCTGGAACAGCGTGACGAAGGCGTCAACCAGGATGCGGCCGGCGTCCTTCGCGCTCGATGGCGTATCGGCGGCGCGTGCGCCTTCAGGCATGAAGCGCCAGTGCCACAGCGCCATCAGCAGCGTCAGGCCACCGACGAGCAGAAAGATGATGCGCCAGGCGTCGATCCAGTCCGGGCCGAACACGCCCGGATCATGGCCGAACACATGGGTGTGCAGGTAGCCGCTCAGGTAGACCATGCCGCCGGCAGCGACGATCGGGCCGATATTCCACGACAGGCTCTGGATGCCGCAGTACAGCGACTGCGCGCGTGCATCGAGCGAGGTGACGTATACGCCGTCGCTGGCGATGTCCTGCGTCGCGCCGATGAACGACAGCGCAAAGAAGATCGCCATCAGGAAGGTCATGTACCCGGGCAGTTCCATCAGCAGCGCCACGCCGGCAAAGCCGGCGCCGATGGCGAGCTGCGAACACAGGACAAAGAACTTCTTGGTGCGGTACATCTCGACGAACGGCGCAAACAGCGGCTTGACCGTATAGGCCAGGATCAGGAGGCTCGAATACTGGGCCGCGCGGCCGTTGTCCATGCCCAGATTCTTGAACATGATGGCGGTGACGCTGGTGAGCATCACGTAGCCGAGCGCCATCGTGAAGTAGCCGGTCGGGACCCACAGCAGCGGTGATACGGTTTTGGCAGGGCGCATGATCGATCCCGTTGATCAAGCCTTGATGCGGCTGGCGATGAATTCGCGGTACCACAGCGCGCTGTCCTTCAGCGTGCGCTGCTGGTTCGCATAGTCCACGTGCACGATGCCGAAGCGCTTGGCGTAGCCCGAATTCCACTCGAAGTTGTCGAGCAGGCTCCAGAGGAAATAACCGCGCACGTCCACGCCCGCATCCATCGCATCCTTGAGCGCGGCCAGGTGGCTGCGCACGTAGGCGATGCGCGCCGCATCGTGCACGCGGCCGTTTTCCAGCACGTCCGGATTGGCCATGCCATTTTCGGTAATGTACACCGGCGGCAGGTCGGGATACTCGGCCTTGAGTTTCAACAGCAGTTCGGACAGGCCTTCGGGGAAGATTTCCCAGCCCATGTCGGTCACGCCGTGGCGCGCCGGTGCCGGCACGGGCGGCGTGCTGGCGCTGCACCACGAGCGGAAGTAATAGTTCGAGCCGAGGAAGTCGATCTTCTGGTGGATGATGGCCAGGTCGCCGTCGGCGACGGCCGGGGCATTTTCGCCATGGCCGCGCAGCGCCAGTTCCGGGTAGCGGCCCTTGAAGATCGGGTCCATGAACCACTGCACCGAGCGTGCATACTCGAATTCGGCCATGTCGCGGTCGGCCTGCGAATCGGTGGCGGCATCGGCGGTCCACTGGTTCAATACGATGCCCAGCTGCGCGCTGCTGCCAACCTCGCGCATCGCGCTCATGGCCAGGCCGTGCGACAGCAGCAGGTGGTGCGAGACCTGGATCGATTGCTTCAGGTCGGCCACGCCGGGCGCGAACTGCGCGTTGCCGTAACCCAGGTTGGCCGTGCACCACGGTTCGTTGTGCGTAGCGATGGCTTCTAACCGGTTGCCGAAGCGCCGCGCGATTTCGCGCGCATAGTCGGCGAAGCGGTAGGCGGTCTCGCGATTGAGCCAGCCGCCATCGTCCTGCAGGCCTTGCGGCAGGTCCCAGTGGTACAGGGTCGCGTGCGCGCGGATGCCTTTGCTTTCCAGTTCGGTCAGCAGGCGGTCATAGAAATCGAAGCCCGCTTCGTTCCAGGCGCCCTTGCCATCCGGTTGCACGCGTGCCCAGGCGAACGAGAAGCGGTAGGCGTCCACGCCGATCGAGGCCATGATGCCGACGTCTTCCTGGTAGCGGTGGTAGTGGTCGCAGGCGACAATGCCGTCGCTGCCGTCCTTGATATTGTTCTGGTCCAGGCAGAAGGTGTCCCAGATCGACGGCCCCTTGCCATCGACGGCGGCAGCGCCCTCGATCTGGAAGGAACTGGTGGCCACGCCCCAGGTGAAGTCGGAAGGAAAGTTGTTGCGGAAGTCGAAGTCGGGGCTGTTGGTCATGGAACTCTCGGATCACTGCTGGGGCAGATTCAGGTCAAACAAAAAAAGCAGCGCGCCCACCGGGCGCGCTTGCCATGCTTCAGCTTTTAGAAATCAAAGCCGGTATTCACGCCAACCGTACGGGGTGGCTTGTACTGCGCCAGCCAAGGGCCGAAGCCGTTGAAGGCGCTGGTCTTGATCTTCTTGTCGCCCACGTTGCGCACGAAGGCGTCGACCCACCATTTGTCCTTCGCGTAGCGCAGGCCAAGGTCGGCGCTGGCGTAGGCTTTCTGGCGGTCTTCCGAACCCAGGTCGAACACGCTCAGGCTCACTTCATCTTCGTAGCGCGCCGTGATGCGCGGCACCAGCGTAGCACCATCGGCCAGGCGGAACGTGTGCTGGTACTGCACCGTGGTCGAGAACTTCGGTGCGTGCGGCAGCTTGTGACCGCTCACGTCCAGGCAGGTCTCGATGCGGGTGTCGACCGTGCATGGTGGCAGCGCATAGTCGTTCGAGCCGGCGACCAGGTGACCGAGCTTGGTGTCGAGCACCGCCAGTGCGATCGACAGGCGGCCGTCTTTTGCGATGCGGGCAGAGATCTCGGTTTCCAGGCCGGTGACCTTGGCGCCATCGGCATTCTCGATGGCCAGGCCACGGCTGCCGTCGGAGAAGCTGACCGGCGAATTGAACTGGAAGTCCTTGAAGTCCATGTAGAACAGTGCGTTGTTGATACGCAGCGCGCCATCCATGAAGGTGCTCTTCGAACCGATCTCGAAGTTGGTCAGCGTTTCTGGCTGGTACGGCAAGCCGCGATCCTGCACGCCGCCCGCCTTGTAGCCGGTCGACACGCTCGCATACACCATATTGTTGCGGTCGATGTCGTAGTTCACGCGCACCAGGCCGGTGGCCTTGTTGTCGCTGTAGCGGCCATCGTTTGGCACGCCTTCCTGGTAGCCGTTGACCGGATCGCGCGGATCGATCTGCGGATTGAGCGGCAGTTGTGGCGCGCTGGCGTCGTACGCCCAGGTGTAGCCGCGGCCGCCGATGTGGACGCGCTTGTCGTGGGTGTAGCGCACGCCGCCGGTCAGGTGCCAGGCGTCGGTGATGTTCCAGGTCGCCTGGCCGAAGACGGCCGAGTTTTCCACGGTCTGGTCCGGCTGGATGAACGAACCCTGCCATGCCACGGTGCCATCTTCGGTGCCGTTCATGCCGCCGATGTCGAAGCGGATATTGTTCTTTTCTTTGCCGTAATAGGCGCCGACCTGCCAGTCGATGGCGCGCGTGCCGACCGACTGCAGCAGCACTTCGTGGCTGTAGCTGCGGTAGTTGGAGTCGGTTGTGGTGTGTTCCTGGAACTTGCCGCCTGAGATGATCGAGGTCGGGAGGATCGTGCCGCCGTCCTGGTCGAAACGCATGTCGCCGCTGTACTTGGACCAGCCGGCCACGTATTGCAGCGCGAGGTCAGGGCTGATGTCCCAGCTCAGGCGGCTGCGCACATTGTCGCTGTCACGGTTGACCCATGGCGACGAGTCGGACAGGGTCGACCAGTGATCCTGGCCCGCACGCGGCGTCTGCATCAGGTTGGCGCTTGGGGTGCCGCGGTCGATGAATTTTTCGTAGGCGATGTTCCAGCGCAGGTTCGGCGCCAACTGCCACAGCAGCGACAGGCGCGCTGCCGTCTGGTCCTGGGCGCTGTACTTGTCGCCGCCAGAGACGTAGTTGTTCGGATTGATCGGGCGGAAGCCGGCAGCGGCGCCGCCGGCGGCCAGATAGGCAGCGCGCTGTTGCGCGATCGACGGGTTCGGGAATTGCTGGTAATCGACATAGCCATCATGACGCTCGTGCACGACGGCAAAGCGCAGTGCGGCCGTTTCGGACAGCGGCACATTGACCGCGCCGCGCGTGCCGATGCGGTTGTAGTCGCCGATACCGCCTTCAACATAGCCCGAGCGGCTGTTCAGCTCTGGCTTGACGGTCTGGATATTGACGGCGCCGACGGTGGAGTTGCGGCCCCACAGCGTGCCTTGCGGGCCGCGCAGCACTTCGATGCCTTCGACGTCGAACAGCAGGGCAGTGGCGCCTTCGGCGCGCGGCGAATACACGTTGTCGACGAACGACGCGACTTCAGGATCGGCGTACTCGGTCTTGGCGCTGTCGTTGCCGATGCCGCGCAGCGTCATCGTGGTCACGCCGTGGTCACCCTGGGCCGTGGCCTGGAAGCCCGGGACCAGTGCGACGACGTCGAGCAGGGTCTGGACATGGTTGTCGGCCAGCGTGGCGGCGGTCAGTGCGGTGACCGCGATCGGGGTGCGCTGCAGCGAGGTCGAGCGCTTGGTGGCGGTCACGACCACTTCGGCGATGCGGCCGTTGTCGACGACTGCTGCCGGGGTGGCGGCGGCAGGCGACGCCGGATCCGCAGCCGATTGTGCGTGAGCTGTACCGATGCTGGCGAGCAGCGTCAGGATGGCCAGGCGGATAGGTGCGGACGAGGGCGTACGGACCCCTGCCAGTTGGGGCGTCATGGTTGTCATGCTTGTCTCCGATATAGTTTTATGGGTACTGCGTGCGTTAGGACTGATAAGAAATCGGTTTCATCAATCTTGAAAACGGTTTCATAGTAATTTCAACGGTAAAAAAATGTCAATTAGTATTTATGATAGGGAGTAGCGGGTTTGTTGCAGGTCAACGACGGATTGTTTATGAAAGCGTTTCATAAGCATCTTCCAGCGGCCGTTTTATGTGGAAGCTGCGTGATATACTTCAAGCAACAAATTGCCCCGGACCTGTCCAGAACGCTTCATGAAAAACATCGAGAGCGGTATCACCACGCTGTACCAGGTCGCCAGCAGGGCAGGCGTGTCGCCGGCCACGGTCTCGCGTTTCCTGAACGGCACCGCCAAGGTGTCGGACGACAAGCGGCGCACGATCGAGCGCGTCATCGATGAGCTCAACTACAAACCCAACCGTCTGGCGCAAAGCCTCAAGATGGGCAGCACCAACACCATCGGCGTACTCACCCAGTCGCTCGAGAGCGGTTACTTCAACCGCGCCATGGTCGGCATCGAGGATGCGGTCAAGGCCTCCGGCTACGCACTCTTGATCATGAGCGGCCACTGGCATGCCGACGAAGAAGCCGAGCGGGTCGAGCTGTTGATCGGGCGCCGCGTCGATGGCGTGGCGATCCTGACCGGCAATATGAGCGACAAGCAGATCCTCGACTTTTCGCGCCGCGTACCGATCGTGGCGTTCGGGCGCGAAGTGCAGGGCGAGCGTACCCAGGCGTTTTGCCTGGACAACTACGGCGGCGCCTGCGAAGCAGTGGAATACCTGATCAGTCAGGGGCACCGGCGCATTGCCCATATCGCCGGGCCACCCGATCATCGCGACGCGCGCGAGCGCCTGGCGGGCTACAACGACACGCTGGCCAAACACGGCATCGCGAGCGACCCACGGCTGGTCGTGACGGGCGACTTCAGCGAGTCAAGCGGCCTGCTGGCACTGAACAGCCTGTTGGTGGCCAATGTGCGTTTCAGCGCGATCTTCGCAGCCAACGATTTGACGGCCTATGGCGCGCGCCTGGCCCTGTACCGGCGCAATATCCGCGTCCCCGAAGACATCTCGCTGGTCGGGTTCGACGATCTGGAAAGCTCGATGTACACAACGCCGCCGCTGACCACCGTGCGCCAGCCGCTGTATGAAGTCGGCACCGGGATCGGGCGGCGCATGCTGGCGATGCTGGGGCATCAGCAACCGGCAGCCAATGTGCCGGGGTTGAGTCTGGTCGTGCGGGAGTCAGTGCGGCTGGTGTGAGCGCTGTGTTGTCAGCGCGCTCAAGTAGCTTGATAAAAATCGCTTGCTATTAAATAGCGAGCTATGTAATATGCTGTTCATGGCAGCGCCGAACGTACCCCGGAACGGGCGAGCGGGTCGGCGGGCCAAGGCAGCAACCCATTTAAATAGCGCGCTATATAATAGCGTTAAACAGTTCGGCGGGCATCCGCCACCCTTTCAAGGAGTCTCATCATGGCAATCGAAAACGTTCTCTACCGCGCCAACGCCACCGCAACGGGTGGCCGTGAAGGCCGCGCCGTGTCGTCGGACAGCGCACTGGATGTGAAGCTGACCACCCCGAAAGAACTCGGCGGCAATGGCCTGGCTGGTACGAACCCTGAGCAATTGTTCGCTGCCGGCTACTCGGCCTGCTTCCTGGGCGCGATGAAATTCGTCGCCAACCGCGACAAGCTGAAAATTTCGCCGGACGTCGCCGTGGAAGGTACGGTCGGCATCGGCCCAATCCCGACCGGCTTCGGTATCGAAGTGCTGCTCAAGATTAGCCTGCCAGGCGTGCCGGCCGATGAAGCGCAAACGCTGATCGACCGCGCGCACATCGTGTGCCCGTATTCGAACGCGACCCGCGGCAATATCGATGTGATGCTGCAACTGGTTTAAGACACGTTGCCTGGGAAACCAGGATGGTGTCGATGACGAAAATGGCTGCCCGAGGGCAGCCATTTTTTGTGCCGCTGCACGAAAAATATGCGGTACTTTCAAGCCGTGATTTAACAATTGGTGCAGGCATCGTCTGTTTGACCTGACATAATCATTTTATTCCCCAAAAAAAATCTTCATGTGGCTCTTTGCTTTGCTGAGCAAGCGATTCAGATACCGCAAACAGCGATATCCGGCGCATTTTGGTGCGATGCATCAAATGCCTGCCTGCAAACTGCAATCGCCTTACAACGCAAGGGGAGCAATAAATCGTTACATATCCCGTGCTTTACGAGCTTTTCGCCTACCAAATGATATGCAATCGCTATCGTCTGATGTGTTCAAGCTAATGGTTTCAACTTTTATGTGTGAGTGCAAAACAACGGTTGAAAATATTTTTCCGCTTGGAAAACCATAGCGAAAAAAGGTGTTTAGAATTGCGGTCCATCAGATGCTTCAAGTAAATATTCTACGCGCGGCTGGCGTCTGAAGAGCACTTTGCCAATCCTTTGACACCTCAATAAATTTAACATTTCACCGCTTTCATGCACACCTCTGTTTCTGCGCCGCGCCGTTCGTCGTTTGTCCTTGTACAAGCCCAGCAATATTCCCTGCCACTCGTCTTCGCGCTGTTCGGCCTGATCATGGGATCGTGGGCTGGCCGTATTCCCGCGCTGGCTGCCGGCGTCAATGTGTCGCATGCGGCACTGTCGATGGTGCTGGTCTGTGGCGGCCTGGGCGCCGTGCTGTCGTATCCGGTCTCGTCGTTCATGATGGGTCGCTTCGGCGCCCGCAAGACCATTCTGCTCGCGGGCCTGGCGCTGCTGAGCGTGCTGGTGTCGATCGGCATGGCGCCGACCGTGCCGCGCCTGATGATGTCGGTGCTGATGCTGGGCGTGACCGCCAGCATCTTTGATGTGGCAATGAATTCGGTGGCAGCGCGCCGCGAAAAAGTCAGCGGCAAGTCCGAAATGTCGCGCCTGCATGGCTTGTGCTGCGCTGGCGGTCTGGTGGGCGCCACGCTGGGCAGCCTGATGGCCAGCCTCAAGATTGCACCGGCAACCCACTTCCTGATGCTGGCCGGTCCATTGGCCGTCGTGCTGTGGATGGCCTACAGCGTGCTGGAAGCGGATGAAGTCGGCGTCCAGGTCGAGAAGAAATCGTTTGCACTGCCACGCGGTCCGCTGGTGCTGCTGGGCTTGCTGGGTTTCTTTGGTTCGATGGCCGAAGGCAGCATCGCCGACTGGAGCGGCATGTTCCTGAAAGAGCATTTCGGTGCATCGGAAGGCCTCGCGCCGCTGTCGCTGTCCGCTTTCTCGGTGATGATGCTGATCTCGCGCATGTTCGGCGACAAACTGAAAGAGCGCCATGGTGCCAAGCGCCTGGTGAGCACCGGCGCCATGATCGCGGCTGCCGGCCTGTTCTTCGCGGTGCTGGCCCCGAATGCCTATGTGGCGCTGATCGGTTTCGCTGTTGCCGGTGTTGGCCTGGCGCTGGTGTTCCCGTTCGTGTTCAGCGCGGCCGGCGCCCAAGGCCCGGCAGCCCTGGCTGCGGTGGCCAGCATGGCGTACAGCGGCAGCCTGATGGGCCCGCCGGCCATCGGCGCCGTCGCGCACTTCATCGGCATGCAGGCAGCCATTGCCTATATCGGCGGCCTGTCGATCGTGATCGCGATGGTCGCTTGCCGTACCCGCATGCTGAAATAAGTTGAATGCGCTGCGGCCTGGATGGCCGCATGCTTGAGCTGTAAATAAGAACGCAACACAAACGCAGACGGCGCCGCAAGGCCCGTCTGCATTGTCGTTTCGGGATCAGCTCGCTGCTTGCTTGAGCCACTCGCGCGGCGAGGCGCCCATCATGGTCGTGAAGGCGCGGGTGAACGTGGACGGGCTGGTGTAGCCGGCGCGGCTGCTGACCTGCTTGACCGGCATGCCCTGGCGCAGCAGGCGGCTGCCGACGCCGATGCGCCAGCGCGTCAGGTATTCACCCGGCGGCATGCCCATCACATCGCGAAAGCGTTCGGTGAATGCGGCGCGCGACATGCAGGCCACCTTGGCCAGCGATTGCAGGCTCCATGGCTCATGCGGGCGCTCGTGGATGGCCGTCAGTGCCAGCGACAACTGGCGGTCCGACAGGCCGGCGAGCAGGCCCAGCGACAAGCGCCCACTGTCGAATTCGCGCCGGATCACCTGGATCAGCAACACATCGCACAAGCGATCCAGGATCACTTCGCGGCCCGGCTCGGCCTGACTGGCTTCGCTGAACAGCAGGTCGAGCGTCGAGCGCAGTCCGGCAATTTCGCTCAGCGGCATGACCAGGCAGTTGGGCAGCACGCGCGACAGCGGATTACTCATCTCGTCCTGGAACTGGATGTGCGCGCACAGCAGGTTGGCGGTGTGGCCGGGATGCACGTGCAAACGGTGGCTGGCGCCGCGCGGGTAGAACAGCAGCGACGGTTCGGTCACGGTGATGACCTCGCCATCGTCATGGATGAAATCGACCGGCCCTTCACGCACCACGTGCAGCTGACCGGAGACACCGTTTTCGGTGAATTGATTGGTATCGCAAAACGCGCCGTTATAGAAGATACGAGCGTTGAATGAATGGCGACCGACCAGTGATGACAGTTTGTCCATGACAGTACGATTTAGATAGATAGCTATCTATTCTGGACGAAAAGCGATATTTCTGCGTGGAAATTGGTGACATTTTCAGCGCGGATACAACGCTTTCTGGACGCCATGGTCCAACTATTTTCCCTAACAAATTAATGACTTACGCAATAGTCAAGTCAATAAAAGTCCGGGCGTGAGTCGACAGATTGCAACATAACCTGACTAGACAACTTCCAGGACGATTTCGTTAATGATATCGGGTCAAGAACAGTTCAAGACACCATTTTCCTCGCATGCCGGCAACGCCGATATCAAGCATCCATCACCAGAAATAACGCCTCTTTGAAGGCGCGCTGGCCTGCTTCCACCACGTTGGCCAGGCCGGTCAACGGGCAGGGGGCGCACCGAATCCCGAACCGTGAAAGGCAGTATCATTTAGCGATCTCATTGACCACCCATCGACCATGCTGCATACGCCTGCTTCCTTCACGCCACTGTTTGCGCCGCATCCCGATCCGGCGCCACTGAACTTCCTGTTCCACAAGGGCCAATTGCTGGTGCGTGAAGACGGGCCAGCGCTACCCGACGTCGCCGTGCTCGAGCAGGTCGGCGCGGTGCGCGAACACTTGCAGCCGCTCGGCCTGCTCGATGGCCGGTATTGCCAGACCGGCTGGCTCGATGCCGAACCCGCACTGCCGGCAGGCTATGCCTGGCGTGGCCTGCGCGCGCTGTTTGGCGTGATGGACGAGTCCCTGGTGGGCCTGGCCGGTCGCGCCGCCCAGGTGGCGGAATGGGCACGCACCCATCGCTTCTGCGGCGTGTGCGGCAGCGGCACGGTGCTGGCCACCGGCGAGCGTTGCTTCAAGTGTCTGCAGTGCGGTCACATGGCCTATCCGCGCATCTCGCCGGCCATGATGGTGTTGATCCGCAAGGGGGATCAGGTATTGCTGGCCAAGCACGTGCTGCATGCCACGCAGCGCTTCGTGCCGCTCGCGGGCTTTCTGGAAGCGGGCGAGTCGATCGAAGAATGCATCACGCGCGAAGTGTTCGAAGAAGTCGGACTGCGTGTGCACAATCCGCGCTACTTTGCCAGCCAGTCGTGGCCATTCCCGCATTCGCTGATGCTGGCGTTCACGGCCGATTATCTGGACGGCGAGATCCGCGTGGACCCGGCTGAAATCGCCGAGGCACGCTGGTTCGGTCCGGGTGACGAGTGGCCGGAGCGGGTGCCGCAGATGTCGATCTCGAGCGTGCTGATCGACGCGCACCGGCCGCCCGGTACCTGACGCCTGGCGCGGCGTTACGGCGCCGGCGCCCCGGCCACCGCCGGCCGGCCATCGCCCGGAGCAGGTGAGCGCGCCACGGTCTGCCCTGGCTGCACCGAAGCCGGCTTGGTGCCGGTGTTGCGCAGGTTGATCGTGTTCTGCAGGATGTCGAACCAGAACGGCGCGCCGAACAGCGTCGTGCTGGCAGTGATCAGCCAGCCGGATACCTGTAGCGCGAAGCTGGCGTCGAGCACCGGCGGGAAGCTGGTCCAGCCGATCGGCAGCGCCGCCAGCCCGTTTGCCAGCTTTGCATCCACCGCGCCAGGCACCGCGTCAATGCCGGCAGCCAGGGTCGGATGCTGCCACAGTGTCTGGAACAGGTGGATGCTGTCGATATTGAGCAGGATCGCCAGCAGCAGCGCCAGCAGGAATGACATGAGAAGCTGGCGCCGCTTGTAGGTGCCTGCCAGGCGCTCCATGGTGCTGTCGAACCAGCCCCCCAGCGCGGCCTGGAAACGCTGCATGTCGCCGCCGGTTTGCACGTACAGCGTGTCCAGCGTGCGCCGCAATTGTGGATCGGGCACGGCGGCAATGGCGCTGTCGAGCGCTGCGCCGCCGGTACGGATGGCGTCGATCAGGGCCAGCGCGAAGTTGGCCGGTTGGATGTAGGATGGACCGGGGTTCGGTGGCGCGTGCGGGTCGGCGAAATCGGTGCGCGTACTGATCAATTGGTGTGCGTACAAGGCCCGTGCGGCGCCAGTGAACTCAGGGTCGCGCAGCATGCGCTGGATGCAGGCGCGCAGCATGTGAGCGCGCAGGCTGAACACGGCCGACAAGGACTCCTGCAAGGTGGTGACGGTCAGCGCCAGGGAGCCGTAGCAAAAGGCCATGCCGATGACCACTTCCAGTACCGTGCTGCTGAACATGGCGCTCTCCGTGAATGTGTAATGTATTCAACGTTATGAGATATGTCGCATGCAGCAGATGATTTAGCGCAAGAATAGGCCTACCCCGACCGGGGCCAGACGTTTTCTATATACTGGCGGCAATCGTTATTTTAGGGTGCACCATGTCTGACAAAGAAGCTTTCACCGAACACGACTGGCGTCGTCTGCTGACATCGCTGGGCGAAAATCCGGACCGTCCCGGCCTGATCGAAACGCCTGCGCGCGTGACCAAGGCCTGGAAACACTGGACGTCGGGCTATGACCAGAATCCGGTGGAAGTGCTCAAGGCGTTCGAAGATGGCGCCGAGGAATACAACGAGCTGATCGTCGTGCGTGGCATCCCGGTCTACAGCCATTGCGAGCACCACCTGGCGCCGTTCTTCGGCAAGGCCACTGTTGGCTACCTGCCGAACGGCAAAATCGTCGGCCTGTCGAAGCTGACCCGCCTGGTCGATATCTTTTCCAAGCGCCTGCAGGTGCAGGAACGCATGACGATGCAGATCGCCAATGCGCTGATGGAAGTGCTGGAACCAAAAGCAGTCGGCGTAGTCATCAAGTGCCGCCACCTGTGCATGGAAAGCCGTGGCATCCGCGCCATTGGCGAAGAAACCATCACCTCGACCCTGCTGGGCGAGCTGCAGCCGAACCTGGCACTGCGAACCGAGTTTCTTGCCCTGGCGCGGGACTAGCTAGGTTCAATTATTTTGGGTAGACTGTAAATACAGCTAGGGAACCTGTTCCAGATCCGGGCCCCCAAGCTGTTTTGGAGGTCACCATGGACCGAGCTGTTTACCCCAGCGATATTCCCCGCGAACACTTCGAGGTCGTGCGCGCCATGCTTGAAGCGGCGCGCCGCAAGACGCGCCCACGCAAGCACGATTTGTACGACGTGTTTTGCGCCGTGTTGTATTTTTTGCACACCGGCGCCACCTGGCGCGCGATGCCACCCGATTTTCCACCGTGGCGCACGGTGCACGAGTATTTCACGCAGTGGACCATGCAACGCGAAAACGGCCAGTCGCTGCTTGAAAGCGTGCTCGAGAAATCAGGCCGTGAGATCGAGCTGGCGCGATTGCGCGCGCTGATGCACCGCTACTGAGCGTTATTCGCTGGCCGTTTCCGGCTTCTCGAAGTTGAGCTTGTTGTCGCTGTTCAGCGTGAAGCTTCCCAGCGGCAGACCGGTAACGGCATCGGGATCGGGCGCCTTCAGTTCACTACAGGTCGTGGTGTCGATCTGCCACGCCTGGTCGTCTGCGCGCAGCGTATAGACGTTGTTGCCGTTGCCGAACAGCTCGACCTGCAAGTCGGCCAGCCACACCGAGCCCAGCTCGTACTGGCGCTGGCAATCCGGCAGGCGCGACATGACGACGCGCAGCGTGCCTTCTTTCGTCCAGAAATTGTCCTTCTCCACCTTCAGCGTGATCGCATGATCGGTATTCAGGTCGATCACATACGTCGATGTCTCGATGAAGCAGCCGCTCAGCAGCAGCGGAGCCAGGAAGATGAGTGGAAGGCGCATGAAAGGTCCGTTGTTCATTGATGCAGTTGCTGCCGAGTATAGCAACTGACCTATGCGTCCGGGCAATTCCGTGGCGCTTATGCCTGCCTTGCGAGCGACAGCAGATCCGCCGGCGTGCCGAACTCGCGCTCCGGGGCCACCCGGCGCAGCGCTTCCATCGACGCATAGCCCCAGCCGACCGCCCCGAACGCGATCCCGGCCCGGCGCGCGGCGTCGCCATCGGTGGTCTGGTCGCCGACATACAACGCCTGGATCGCCGGCACCGTGGCACGGCGCACGACCTTGCGGATGCGCGCCGCCTTGCCGAAGATGGACATGCCGCATTCGTACTGCCTCATCAGGCTTGCCAGTTCCGGCCCCAGCACGTCGCGCACATTGTCTTCGGCATTGGACGACACCACCGCCAGCCGCACGCCATTGCGGTCGAGCTCGCGCAGCGTGTGGGCAATGCCGTCGAACAGCGCGATGCGGCCGGTGGCGCCGCGCATGCGGTCGATGAACGAGCGCGAGGCGATCGGCAGCTTCCAGGCCGGCATGCCGACATGGCGCATGATGTCGCGCGGACCGTAGTGGCGCAGCTGCTCGGCCTGCGCGGCGTCGACGCGCCGGAAGCCGTGCTGATCGGCGATCTCGTTGAACACGCTCATGAAGAAGGGCCACGAGTCGGCCAGCGTGCCGTCGAAGTCGAAGATCGCCAAGCGATAGCTCATGCGCGGGTCAGTGGAATAAACGTCATGCGACGATTATAGAGACCGCCGTGCCGGCACGTCGCCGGCACGCCCCTGTCAGCGCATCGCCTGCAGGCCGCCCGACTGCAGCGACTGGCGCAGCCGCGTCGCATCGCGCCCCGGCGACAGGCCGAAGAAGCGCGCGTATTCGCGCGAAAACTGCGAGCTGCTTTCGTAACCCACCGCGTGGCCTGCGCGCGCCGCGTCGATCGACCCGGCGAGCATCAGCCGCCGCGCCTCTTGCAGGCGCAACTGCTTCTGGTACTGCAGGGGACTCATCGAGGTCACGGTCTTGAAGTGCTCGTGCAGCGTCGACGAACTCATGCCGACCTCGCCGGCCAGGCGCTCGACGCTCAATGGCCGGTTGTAGTGATCCTTGATCCAGCAGATGGCGCGGGTGACCTGCGCGATGCGGCCATCGCCGCGGGCGCAATGGCGCACCGTGTCGGCATGCTCGCCGGTGAGCAGACGATAGTGGAATTCCTTCAGCAGCAGCGGCGCGAGCACCGCGATGTCGTGGGGCGCATCGAGCAGGCGCACGAGGCGGTTGGCGACTTCGAGCAGCGCGGGTGTGGTCTCGCTCAGGAACAGCCCGCGCGCCGGAGGCGTGCCGCGCGCGGTCGGCCGCGCCGGCAGTTCCAGGTCGAGCGCGGCGAGCAACTGCGCGTCGAGATCGACCCGCAGGCACAGATAGGGTTCATCCTCGGTCGCCAGCGTCACGCAGCCGGTCACCGGCAAATCGACCGACACCACCAGGAACTTGGCCGTGTCGTAGCGGTAGTCAGTGCCGCCCAGCGAGACCAGCTTGGCGCCCTGCGCGATGATGCACACGGCCGGCGTGTGCACGACACGCAGCGGTTCGGTGGTCTGGCCGCTGCGGATCAGCCACACGCCGGGGATCGGGCTCTGATGCATGCCGTCGCCGGGGGCGTGCTGCGCAATCTGGGTAGCGAGGTCGCGGATCGCTTGCATGGGCAGTTTCTCGGGTCGGTGAACAACGTGCCATTAGACCACCGGCTGGGCGTGTGATGGTCCGGGAAGATTGCACGATCCTCCGGCAAGGCAGCGGCTGCCGACGATAACACTCACACGCAAGGCGTGCCGTTGGTCAGCAGGCAGATGGTGGCCACTTGCGCGCGCTCGACATAATCGGCGCGTGGCACGCTGCCAGAGTCCGGGCAGGTGGTGGCAGTGCCATTGCAGGCCACGGCCTCGATCCGGTAGATGCGTTTGACAACGGGAGACGAGTTACCGCTGGCATCGATCGCCTCGCCCTCGTTATAGGCGCGGAACGAGCAGCTGACACTGACCAGAAATCCGGACTCGGCACGGAAGTCAGTGAGATGGTTGACCGTTCCCGCTGGCGCTGCATTGCTGGTCGACAGAGGGGCCTGGGAGCAGCGCTGCGCCGGGTTGTTGAAGACCCATTCAAGGCCGCCGCGCGCCGCCAGGCTGGCGCGCGCAGCCAGCAAGGCCTGGTTGACGGTGCTCTGCTGCGTATCGGTCAGGCGCAACAGCACGACCGCAATGCCGGCAATCACCACCAGGAAGATCACGGCAGCGATATAGGCGAAGCCCGACTGGCGCCGGGGAAGGATGGGGAAGCGGCTCATGGCAGGTTGTCGACGTGGGTGCCGATCGTGAGCGGGACCGATTCACCGCGCTCGGTCAGCGTGAGCTGGAGTTGTACGAAGCCGCTGTCCTGGGTCGCTCCCTGGTTGGTGTAGACGACGAAGCTGCAGGCCGACACCCGGGTGGCCACGATGGCCGATGTGCCGGCCGGCGTATTGCACGTCGTTGCGCCAGACGTGGTGCGGGAAAACCGTGTCAGGAAGCCTGTGCCGTTGCCAGTTACTTTGTCGACGCCCTGCGTACAGACGTAAGTAACGACGCGCTCGGCTCCTGGCACGACCAGGAAGCGGCCACCATCGTACCCTTGGGGAATCTGGATCGGCGCGTTCAGCATGATGCGGCTGATGCCGGCCTGCGCATTCGGCGATGGCCCGGCCAGCGCGCTGACCGTGCCGACATTGGAGTCGTTATACACATCGTCCGGACTGCGGTTGCCGATCACGATCGCATCGCCTGGCGTCGGCATCGCATTGAGCGGCGTGAGCACATCGAACGCGGCACCGGTTTCGGCATCGTTGATATGGGCGTCGTTGGGATTGACCGTGTCGGGGCCCATTCGATAACGGCCGCCATCGCGGGTTGGCACGAGGTCCAGGCATTGCGGATTATTCAGGCGCAGCGAATTGGGCACGGCGGCGCGCACCTCGGTGGTGATCCTGCGCAGCGCGGTGTCAGCCTGACTCGTCAGGCCTGCGCGCTGGCTGATCAAGAGGTAACTCTGGATGGCCGGGGCCAGCTGCATCGTGAGCACGCCGCCGATGATGCCGATCAGGACGATGACCAGGATCAGCTCGACCAGCGTGAAGCCGCCATCGCGCTGCACGCTATGGCGCATGGAGTAGCGCATGCAATGGCTCATGGACGCGTCCTCCAGCCGACCAGACGCAGATCCTGGGCGCCGGGCGCACGCACGATGACCTGGACGCGCATGGCGTCGGTGACGGCCACGCCGGTGATGCCCTGCTGGTTGACCTGCACCTGCACGGTATAGCGTTCCAGGTCCGGGACAGGGGCGCCGTTGACATTGCTGACGGCGACAGGCCCGTAGCCGTTGTAGTCCATGAGGTCATTGAAAAACAAGCGGCCTGCCTGATTCGGTTGGGCGACGAACGGCTTTTGCATGACCTCTTCCATCATCGATTCGGCGATCGCCAGCATTTGCTGGGTAATCAAGGGATCGGTGGAGGCGATATTGGCGCGGTTGTAGGCAGCCACGAGTCCCGCCAGGGCGGTGCCCACGATCACGATCGCAACGATCAGTTCGATCAGCGTGGTGCCTGCCATGCGTTTAATGGACATAGCCAGTGCCTCCGTCGAGCGTGATGGTGCGCCGGATGGCGTCAGCACCCTTGATGGCGATGTCGACCCTGCCCAGGCGTACGCCGTTGCCGTCATCGATGGTGCCGTCGGGCCGGAACAGCAGCAGCGGGGGCGCGCCGTTCATGACGATGCCTGCTTCCTTGCTGTCGTACAGACCATCGGTGATGCCCTGCAGCTGCACGTTGCCACAGAGTCCGTTGCCGACAGCGGTACGCACGCGCAGCGTCAGCGTGGTTGCCGTCGTGGTCACGCATACCGTGCGGCGCCGCGCGACCGCGCTTTTCTGGGCCATGCGCAGTCCACTGGCCACCTGGTCGCCAAACAGGGCCGCGCCGGTCGCGCTGTCTCCCATCAGGCGCGGGACGGCGAAGGCTGCCAGCACGCCGATCAGCACCATCACCGTGATCAGTTCAACCATCGTGAAACCCTGCTGGCGGCTCAATTGAACACCTGGCGCACATGGATGATGCGACGCTCTTCGGCCGACTGCTCGCCAAAGGTCGCGCGCGCCGATGGATCGGCGCAGCCCGTGGGAAGGCGCAGCCAGGCCAGCCGGGCGCCGGTGTTCTTGGGATACACGGCGTTGTTGCACGGCAGGGGCTGCGTATCATTGCCCAGATTGATCGCCAGGTCGATCCAGCCGGGCCGGTCACCCGTCAGATCGACTTGCCCGCGGCCGCTGGCCAGTACCACGGCACTCTTGACGGCGCCAATCGTCGGCGCCACGCCATTCGTCACTTTTGGACGGGCCGCTTGCACGAACGCGCTAGCCGGAATCACGGTGAAGTCATCCTTCTGATTGAACAGCCAGCTTTTGCCGGTCCAGTAATAGGCTTCAATGCGCATCGGCAGTGGCGTGTTGGTGCGACCGAATGCATTGGCGATACGCAGGCGGCCACTATGGACTGCAGGCCGGGCTTTTTCATATGTACCTTTGCCATCGCCCGATGTCACCACGCCCCCGCTGTTGCTGGCCCTGAGCAAAATGCTGGCAGCGATCGGCGCCGCGGTTGTCGGCCCGTAGGCCGGCTTGGCCTGTGCGAGCCCGGCCTTGAAGGCGCTCGCCGGCACGGTGAAGTCCTTCAGTTCGGCGCTGGTGTCCTTGATTGCAGCATAGTCGGCCGGATTGAGCGCAGTGAGCGTCACCGTTTCGCTCACGCCCAGATCGCCCGAATAGTTCGTGGTCATGGCGCCTTGCGCATTCATCGCCGCCACCTCGACAGGGATTGGCTGGCCGGCATAGTAAAACGTGCGTGTCGTACTCGCAGTCAGATAATCGACCTTGAAATATTTGGGGATGAAGGGGCCGACGGTCGGCGTGCATGTCGCTGACTTGCCACTGGTGCTCAACACTTCTACCTTGCTACCCAAAAAATCGCTCAACGTCGCTTTCAGGTCCAGCATGCCGACGTCGCCCCACGCCAGGGTCGCCACACCGACGCCGCTATTGAATTCCATTTTGGCGCCGGTGAACAGGTTCGCGCTTCCCTTGCCCACGCAGGACACCGCAATGTCAGTGAGCGTTGCACCAGCCGCCAGGGTGCTGCGGTTGAAACTTGGCGTGGTGGCGCCGGCCTCGTTGACCGCCGTGACGGTGACCTGGAAATTGTCGCCCGCGCGAATGGGTGAGGAAGGCAATGTTGAAAAGATGAATTTGTTGGGCACAACGGTCACCGTGGTGTCGCCCTGGGCATCGTCGAACGACGCCAGAAGCTTGAGCGTGCCCACATCCTGGTAGGCCAGCGTCAGCGCTGCCTTGCCGTAGTCATCGAAATAGCTGCTGACGGCTTGCGCCGCACCGGTGGAACACACCAGCGTGGCGGCGCGTTTGGTCGTGGTATCGGTCAGCAGCAAACCCTTGGTGTCGACACTGGTCGTGACATGCTGGCAGGCGTACGCGATATCCTTGCTGGTTTTCTTGAAGGCCGCTACGCACTGGCCGGTGGCAGGGTCGGGCGCGAGTGCCGTGACGATGGCGCCTGCGCTGACACCGGCCTTGTGGTGGTTCGCATCGATCCGGAAGCTCACGCCGCTGGCGAACGTCATCGCGCAGCTGGTTGTCTTGCTCGTACTGTTGTAGCAGGTGGTGGCCGGTTTGGCGCCACTTTGCGTCAGTTGCAGGGTGTCCACGCCGGCCGTGTTGCGTGACACCTGCGCCAGCGTGGTACCGGAGCTGTCGATGGTGGCCGCCACTGCACCCGGCGACAACGTGATTTGTGCGCCGCCCTTGTACAAGGCGCTGCAAGACTCGTTGGCGCAGGCCGTCACGGTCACGCTTTCCGGCGCGCAGGTGCGGCCGCTGCCGTCATGGGTGATCTGAAAATGGTGCAAGGGGGCCGTCGCCGGCTTGGCTGACTCACAGGTCGGGCCTTCGGGCGTGTTGACCGGATAGCCGCTCTGGTTGTCCACGCAGTCGCACTCGCCAGGGCTCGTCCCCGATTTGCAGATGATTTTCTTGGCCACGCGGCCGTGCCAGTCCAGCTTTGCAAAGTCGACCGCTGCATTGCCCGTGATGAGCGCGTCCGAGGCTTGCAGCGTCATCTGACCGGTGTCGACGTTGCCGTCGATCGTGCTGCCCGAGCCCAGGAACAGGCTCGTGGACGCCTTGACGTCGCCCGTGATCCTGACCGGCGTGCCGATGGAGACCGTGGTGCCGGTGACGGGGCCGGTGATCGTCGTGTTCGATCCGATGGTGACCGGTCCGGTGGACACCAGCGTGCCAGTGATCTGCAAGGTCGACCCGCTGCCCAGCACCAGCGACGCAGCGCTGATGTCGGCCTTGAAGGTCTGCACCTGGTTACCCGCGGTGAAGGTTTTGGCAGCACTGAAGGAGCCGCCGGACACATTCAGGTTGGCGGGCGGGAGATCAGCGATGCTCAGATTGCCCGTACTGGTCAGGCGCGCGGTGCCCGACATCGTCAGGCCCTGGTTGTAGCCGAACGTGAAATCGGACCGCACGCTGACGGTATAGCCCGAGTCGATGACGATCTTGTCATCCCATGCGATACCCGCACTGCTGGGGCAGGTGTAGACCTTGCCCGACAGCGAGCAGCCCGGTACCGCCGCGCCGCCAAAGCGATACGTCACGCCGGCCTGGGCGGCGCCGGTCGCGAGTAGCAGGCCGAACAGGGCCAGCGTCGTGCGCAGGATCAGCGAGAACGGGGAAGTGAAATACACAAGGAAACCTGCACGAAACGGGATGAACGAAAGTGTGCACTGGATTGCCGTACAGCCACAATAGATTTTTCACTCAGGCAACCATTCGACAGCTTTCCGCGCACCGGGTGCGTGGTATGGACAACGGTGTGTGGCTATCGTGGAAACAGTCTTACAATAGTTTCCACCTTATTAACGTTAGCGGACACCATGGCCCATATTCAACCAAGCGGCTGGCGCGAACTGTCCGTCACGGGCGCCGCCGCCCGCGAAATCGAGACGCTCGCCTACCTTGAGCAACGGCTGGCCGACACGCCCTACGTGATCTACCACGGTGTGCACTGGACGAATGTCGAGCAGGGTTATTCGGTGTACGGCGACGTCGACTTCATCGTGCTCGCGCCGAATGGCCGCATGGTGGTCATCGAGCAGGTCGCCGGCTTTCTGAACGAGACGCCGGAAGGCCTGGTCAAAAGCTACCAGGGCAAGCCGCACAAGGTCCGCACGCAGATCCTGGCCACGATCGAGGGCCTGGCCAAGCGCTTCCAGGGAAAGCTGTCGATCGACTACCTGCTGTACTGCCCCGACTACATCGTGCGCGACCAGCCGCTGGCCGGCATCGACGCCGACCACATCATCGATGCATCGAACAAACCCAAGCTGGCGCGCGTGATCCGCGAGGCGCTGCCCATCACCGAGCGCACCGACGACTTCGACAAGGTCACGCGCTTCCTGGGCGACACGCTGAATTTGCGCCCCGATCCGAGCGCCATGATCGGCAATGCCGAGGCGATGGTCACCAAACTCTCGGGTGGCCTGGCCACTTGGGCACGGCGGCTCGATTTCTCGCCATTCCGGCTGCACGTGATCGGCACCGCCGGCAGCGGCAAGACGCAGCTGGCGCTGGCTGAATACAGCGCCGCCATCGACGCCGGCCTGCGTCCGCTGTACGTGTGCTTTAACCGGCCGCTGGCCGACCACATCGAACGGCTGGTGCCAGCCGGCGGGCGGGTGGCGACCTTCCACATGCTGTCGGACGCCTGGCTGCGCGCGCAGGACATCACGCCCGATTACGCGGCGGCGGATGTGTGGGAAAAGATCGAAGCATCGATGGCCGACGCCACCTTGCCCGAGACGTGGCAGTTCGACGTCGTCATCGTCGACGAGGGCCAGGATTTTTCAGTGCCGTGGCGCGACATCGTGCTGCGCATGCTGAAAGAGGGCGGCCGCGCGATCTGGATGGAAGACCCGGACCAGAACCTGTACGGCCGCGGGATGGTGCCGCTGCCGGGCTGGGTGACGCTGCATTCGCATGTCAATTACCGCAGCCCGCGCCAGATCGTCGACATGCTCACGGCCATCGGCGCATCGCACCAGCCGGTGGAGGCGGGCAGCCCGTTCAAGGGCGCCGACATCGAAGAGCTGACTTATCCGGAAGGTGACGTCGAAGCGATGCTGGCGCAGACGCGCCGCGCCGTAACGTCGTGCCTGGCGGCCGGCTTCGGGCGCCAGGACATTGCCATCTGCGCGTTTCGCGGCCGCGAAAAGTCGGCGATTCTGCAGCTCGATCGCCTGAGCGACGCGCACTCGCTGCGCTCGTTCACGGGGGCGTATGACTTGTTCGGCACGCCGGTGTTCCGCGAAGGCGGATTGCTGGCTGAATCGGTGTACCGCTTCAAGGGGCAGTCGGCGCCGGCGCTGATTTTTACCGAGATCGATTTCGAGGAGCTCGACGAGCAGACGCTGCGCAAGCTGTTCGTGGGGATGACGCGCGCGCGGCTCAAGCTCGTGCTGGTGATGAGCGAGCGCGCGTCGTTGCAGATTGTGGATCGGATGAGCGGGCGGTGAATCGCCTTGGGTTGTGGTAGCGGTGGCTCACCTTGGGTCCCCGCCTGCGCGGGGACGACGTGCTTGGTGAGGGGGCCTCAGCCTGAACACCGTCGCTCCCGCGAAGGCGGGAGCCCAAGTGACATCGTTATGCCGCCAATGCGTCCGAATTCGGCTCGGCACTCACCACATGGCGGTTCACCGCCGACAGCACCGACTTGAACGACGCCGTCACGATATTGCTGTCAATGCCGACACCGAACAACGTCGGGCCATTGCCCACCCGCAGCTCGACATAGCACGCTGCACGGGCATCGGCGCCCGAGCCGATCGCATGTTCGTGGTAATCCATCAGGCGAATCTCGAGGCCCAGCGCCGTGACAAATGCATCGATCGGCCCGTTGCCGCGCCCCGAGAACACTTGCGGCGCATGGTGGCGCGCCACGTCCACTTCGAGCTGCACGTCATGCGCGCTGTCTTCGGTCATGCGGTGCGCGATGTAGTGATACGGCTCCTGCTGGTCCAGGTACTCGCGCGCGAACAGCGCGTGCAAGTCGGCCGGGTTGATTTCGCGGCCGCTCTCATCGGCCTGGCGCTGCACGACACGCGAGAACTCGATCTGCAAACGGCGCGGCAGTTGCAGGCCGTATTCCTGCTCAAGCAGGTAGGCCATGCCGCCCTTGCCCGACTGGCTGTTGACGCGGATGACCGCATCGTAGCTGCGCCCCAGGTCGGCCGGATCGATCGGCAGGTACGGCACTTCCCAGATGGCGTCGGCCTGCTGCTTGGCAAAACCCTTTTTGATCGCATCCTGGTGCGAACCCGAGAACGCCGTGAACACCAGATCGCCCGCATATGGATGGCGCGGGTGCACCGGCAGCTGGTTGCAATCCTCGACCAGCTGGCGCACGGCGTCGATGTCCGAGAAGTCCAGGCCCGGGTGCACGCCCTGCGTGTACAAGTTCATTGCCAGCGTGACCAGATCGACGTTACCGGTGCGCTCGCCGTTACCAAACAGGCAGCCCTCGACGCGGTCCGCACCGGCCATCACGGCCAGTTCGGCAGCGGCGACGGCGGTGCCGCGGTCGTTGTGCGGGTGGACGCTGATGACGAGCGATTCGCGGTTGTTCAGGTTACGGCACATCCACTCGATCTGGTCGGCGTAGACGTTGGGCGTGGCCGCTTCGACCGTCGACGGCAGGTTGACGATCATCTTGTTGGCCGGCGTCGGCTGCCAGACGGCGCTGACCGCATCGGTGATCTGCTTCGAGAAATCCAGCTCGGTCGTCGAGAACGATTCCGGCGAATACTCCAGGCCCCACTGGGTTTGCGGATGCTGTGACGTCAGGTCTTTGATCAGCTGCGTGCCCTTGACCGCGATCTGCACGATCTCGTCGCGCTCCATATTGAACACCACGCGGCGGAACACCGGCGCGACCGAGTTGTAGACGTGGACGATCGCGCGCTTGGCACCGACGGCCGATTCGACGGTGCGGCGAATCAACTCATCGCGCGACTGGGTCAGCACGATGATGGTGACGTCGTCCGGGATGTGCTTGTCGTCGACCAGCATGCGCACGAAATCGAAGTCGGTCTGCGATGCGGACGGGAAGCCCACCTCGATCTCCTTGATGCCGATCTTGACCAGCATCTTGAAGAAGCGCAGCTTCTTCTCCGGGCTCATCGGCTCGATCAATGCCTGGTTACCATCGCGCAGGTCGGTGCTCATCCAGATCGGCGGCGTGGTGATGGTGCGGCTTGGCCACTGGCGGTCTGCCAGGTCGATGGCAGGGAAGGGACGGTACTTGGCGGCGGGATTGGTCAACATGATCGGGTGCTCCTGATTGGTTTGGTCACTGGGCGGCGCGGATGCGCCTGCGGGTGGCGGAGGCTGCCGGGCGGGCCACGAAACGCGAGGCCCGGCAACCGGTCGGTAGGTTTAGCGCCAGTGCAAACTGGACGCGAGCGCTCGCCGCCAGGATGAACCCGGTGAGGAAAAACGATGAAGCGAAAATTGGCGTGGTAGACATCTGCGACTTTCCTGCTGCTGTGAGGACCGGCGTGTGCCGGGCGTACGGCCGAACGATCAGGCGCGTAGTAGCAGTGCAGCTAGCGATAGCGCGCCAGCGGCTGGGAGAGTGTTCGACAGATGCAGGATGAAAGACATAATTTCGACTTTAAGGAACTCGGCGCCGTATGTCAAGCGGACAATAGGCGCGTGTGGAAAAGAAAGTACGGGAATTCGGGCGAGTTCTCAGCCGCGGTCTGAGTGGATCATACAGCTTTGGGGCTGTCGTTTATGCAGCTGCCATGGAAGAGAGCGCCTGCTCCCAGGATGGCGCGTGATAGCATCGACGGCGATACTTTCTGGAGGTTTTGCCAATGCGCCGCCCTGTTAACGATGTGTCCCGTTCGCGCCTGAATCTGCTTGGCGCCCTTGGTTTGATGGCGCTGCTGGCCGGTTGCGGCGACGGCATCCCGAAGGACAAGGACAAGGACGATGACAAGCCGCCGCCAGCACCAACGGCGGCGCTGTCGGTGTTCGCGGGCGATCCGACTGCCGACGGGACCATGGACGGCACCGGCACGGCGGCGCGCTTCAACAATCCGCACGGGCTGGCGATCGACAGCAGCGGCAACGTGTATGTGGCGGATCGCGGCAACTACGTCATCCGCAAGATCACGCCGGACGGTGTGGTGACCACGCTGGCCGGTGGCGCAGGGCAGAGCCGGCTGACCAACGGCGCCGCCGCCAATGCGCGCTTCGTCAATCCGGTCGCGTTGACGGTGGGGAGCGGCGGCACGGTGTATGTGGCAGACGATGTGAATATCCGCAGCATCACAACGGGTGGCCAGGTCGCGACGGTGACCACGATCCCAGTTGGCAGCAACGTCGCGACAGCGAGCCGGCCTGACGTCACGCCAAGCGCGATTGCCGTCGACGCCAATAACAATCTCTACATCACCAACAACTACGGCACGCGCCGCTTCGCCATTGGTGCGGGCGGAACGGGGATTCTGGAAGGGCAGAACACGGTGGGCGACCTGTTCGGAACACGCACGCTGGCACCGCGCGGGGTGGCGGTGGACAGCAGCAATGTCGTGTACCTGTTCGACCTCGAGCGCGAGATCAGCCGCTGGAATCCGACAGCCGATTTTGGGTCGGACAATCTGTTTACGATTGCTGGTGCATCGAACGTCCGCGGCGCGGTGAACGGCACCGGCAACGCGGCGCGCTTCGAGCAGGTGGTGGCGTTGACAGTGGACCCGCAGGGCAATCTTTATGCGGCTGATGCGGTGAATAACCTCGTGCGCAAGATTACGCCGGCGGGTGTGGTGACGACGGTGGCTGGGACGACGCGGGCGACGACGTTGCGGGTTGGTGATTTGCCGGGGAGCTTGGGTGACATTCGCGGCATCGTTACGGACGGCAAAGGGCTGCTGTATCTGACGTCGGGGAATGCGGTGGTCAAGATTAGGCTGCCGTAATCAGTCTTGTGCTAGCGCTGCGCAGGAAAATCATGCAATGTTTCATAGAATCGATTCGCCGAATGTCGGCACTGGGGCCAGCACGCGCGCTGGCCGTGGACAATCCTTAAGAAATTCCATCCTTTTCAGCGGTCGTCAAAAGGTCACTATGACATTTTTGCGACTAACTCAGTATCAATCTGGCGCCACATAGCTGCTGGCCGGTTTGCTGACGCTGTATTTTCCCTAAGACCATGACAAAAGATTCACTCATCACGGAGTGAGCGCAAACCCAACGCGAAACAACGCAACAGAAAAATCCGTTGATCAAGGATTTTTCCGCCCGTACCACAGGTGGTCAAACCTCTTTGAACGACATCTTCACGCGAGGGCCAGCCTGCGCCATTGAAGCAGTGACTACCGGCGCGTACCTAGAGACCGGTGCCCATGTAAGCTCGCTACCAATCCCAATCGGCTATAAAACAACACCAAAAGTAATCCTATCGCAAGAGGTCTGTTGTAGAATTTGCCTGAACACAAGAAAATTTTCTTGAACAGATTCTGGAAGAGCAGAAATGCTGGTGAACGCGAAATGATGGATGGTAACGAACGTTGGCTCGCACCAGTGAAATTTACCGGTAGCTGGTTTGAAAGACTAGCAGGTTTAGATTCAAAAACCTGGCTCTGGACGCGCAAATGACTCACACAAGCGCGTCAAACGTAGATCATCTCAATCACTTCCTGAAAATGGCAGTCGTATCCGGTGTAGAGAGCGCCGTTCAGCTTCACATTGACCGAGGCGACAATATCAACGCCCGAGACAAGAACGGTTTTACCGCTCTGATGTTGGCTGCCGCGCGCAACAAGTTTTCCATATGCAAGCTACTGTTGAGCGCTGGTGCGGACAAGGATCTGTTAGCTCCTTCGGGAATGAGCGCTCATGCCATCGCAGTGGATGCTGGCGCGCAGGACGTTGCAATCCTTTTTGAAGAGCTCGCGCTTTCATTCAGCAGGATTGCGCCGGTGGATATGAGAACTACTACGGAGATAGCGCAAAAAAGCCTATTTACTGATGAACACACTATGGGAGGCGCTGTCCATTGCGCTCCTATTGGTTTCAAGGGTATCGGAATAACTGACCTCAATCTTTGGACAGATGAAATTGATCAAGTCTGTTCAGAAGATGCGCTTGGGTTTGATTTGCTTGGATGGGAGACGGAAGACGAGACTGCCGTTCCGGAGGTGAATCCGGCTATCGCTGAAAATGCGAAAGCGATCCAAGAATTTATTTCGAATCATGAACCTTTCGATTCATCTGAGGGGTGGGACGACGTCGAGATTTATCTGCCAGACGCGTCTCTCCCGCTTGCTCGCGCTGAAGATGCCGAAGCTCGTAACTTGCTGCGGCTATTGCTGCTGCGAGCAGTCCGTGAAGGCAGCGTGCCCAAGGATGCGATCGAGGCGTTATCTCTGAACGCCGACCGCTCAGCGAATGTGGAGGCGGAACTGTTGCTGACTATGGTCATCGGGGATCTCGGTTCAGAAGTCGACGACCGATTTGAGTATGTAAGCGACAACGAAAATTTTGAGGTCTTCGTCAACCCGGAGGAAACATCTGACGAAACAGATAAGGTCGCAGGCGCCTTGGGCCTGCTCGAGAATCTTGAGTCTCGGTATTCTGAGCCCTTGCGGCTCTATCAAAAAGAGTTCCAACGTCAAAAATTAATTAGCGCTGAGGACGAAGTCAATTTCGGCCAAGCTATGGAGTCGGCGCTGGAAGAAGCGCTTGACGCCTTGGCAGCCTGGCCGCGTGGAATAGAGATAACGCTTGCCAGAGGAGCCATGGTCGAGGCCGGGCAAAAACCATTGAGTTGGCTCTCCACCAGCCCGGCTGAGCCACAGGTTGACCTTGAGTCAGAAAATTTGGTCGACGACGATCTTGATACTCTGGTCAGACGCCAAGTGGATGACCACGGTGATATCGACGATGGAGCTGATCCCGATATAGATTCTGACGCACAAACCGGTGCCTCAAGCCCAACAAACAGGTTTGCGGATGAGTTTTCGGCCGCATTAGCCTGTTTGGCCGATCTCACTATCAGCACGGAGCGCAGCAGCCCCGCCTATAAAACTGCGCGGTCTAGCTTAGCATCGCTGCGGTTATGTCGTCGATTCTTGTCCGAGCTCGCGGATATACAAATCGACGATCCAGCAAACCTCGCCTCTCGGTATGTTAGCGCTATTCGAAGTTACCAACGAGCTCGTGACAGGATGGCGTTGGCGAATCTGAAGCTTGTCTTTCACCATGCGAAAAAATATCTATATAGTGGCGAGCCACTGGACGACCTAGCGCAAGAAGGCAATCTCGGGTTGTTGAAGGCGATTGATCGCTACGATTGGCGCCGAGGCTTCAAATTCTCGACCTACGCAACTTGGTGGATACGCCAACACATCAGCCGTTACATCGCCGATAAGTGCAGGACTATTCGCTTGCCAGTCCATATTTACGAACAAGTGCAGCGTATCGCTCGCCTAGTACAGGACCTTGAAATCGAATACGGCCGGTCAGCAACAATAGATGAGTTGGCGGCAAAGGCGAATGTGAGTGCTCGAAAGCTGTACGAGATTCAGCGCATCGTTCAAGAGCCATTGCCGATACAGGACCTGCAAATCGACGAGGTCATAGCGCCGGATGCGCAGTCTTATTACTCCTCACCTGACCCGTTTGAAAGCGCGGTCACCTCTCAGACGCACCTCAAAGTAGGTGAAATCCTAGCCACTCTTAAGCCGAAGGAAGAGCAGGTTCTTCGGCTACGGTTTGGCATTGGGATCCCGGAAGCACTCACACTTGAAGACGTTGGTCTTCGATATGAGGTTACAAGAGAGAGAGTCCGACAGATCGAAGCCAAAGCACTTCAAAGGCTAAGGATGCCGAGCAAATTCGATCTTCTAGCGTGTGTATTCTTAGGCTACTACGTCCACAAGGGCGCTAAGGTTCGCGATGAGCAGCTGTAACCCGAGCAGGATTGCCCAAAGACTGGACCAAACTCCCATGTCACCGGAACTTAGTGAAAACGTAAGTGGCCCGCCAGCAAACCGGAGGAGCGAGACAAGGGCAATGCTGATCACCTTACACAAATTTCGCGGACAAAAAACCGCTTATAAGTTGTGCATTTTACAGCTTGGATCAAGATGACAAAAGAACTCTGGAAATGACTTCGAAAACGCGAAGTGCTCCTCCGCACGCAATGGCGATGCTTGAATCGTTGCGTGGCTTGGGATATTCGACCGCAGCGGCCTTGGCTGACATTATCGACAATAGTATCTCGGCCGGAGCCAATGAGGTCCGTGTCGATTTTGTGTGGAGCGGAGTGAATAGTCGTATATCGATTCTTGACAATGGGCGTGGCATGAGCGACGGCGAGCTTGAAAGCGCGATGCGCTTGGGGGACCGGAATCCACTCGAAGTCCGCTCGATCAACGATCTCGGACGGTTTGGCATGGGCCTCAAAACTGCATCCTTGTCACAGTGCCGACGATTGACCGTTGCCTCCAGCAAGGAAGAAGTGGAGAGCTGTCTGCGTTGGGACTTGGACGAGCTCGCTGCAAATCCAGGCAGGGGGTGGCTCTTGTTCGAAGGGCCAGCTCACAACTCGGAGTCGTTCATTAAAATACCTGCCCAGCAAAAGTCAGGTACTTTGGTTCTTTGGGAAGTGATGGACCGAATTGTCACTCCTGGATACAACTCGGACGACTTCCACGATCTCATCGATAATGTCCAGTCTCACTTAGCGATGGTCTTTCATAGGCTGCTGCAGGGTCCTCGACCTAAGCTGATGCTTTTTCTTAATGGGTGCCCAATCGCTCCTTGGGACCCGTTCATGTCAGGCCACCCGGCCAAACCATGGGCGTCACCAACCACAAAGCACTACACTGAATATGGGGTGGTTTCAGTCCAATGCCATGTCTTACCGCATCAAGATGCCCTGAGCGGCACAGAATTTCAAACGAATGCCGGTCCCGATGGATGGACGGCCCAGCAAGGCATCTATGTCTACCGTAATGAGCGCCTGTTGGTCGCAGGCGGTTGGTTGGGGCTCGGAAGCCCACGCCAATGGAACAAGGAAGAAACGCATCGACTCGCTCGAATTCGTCTAGACATACCCAACACAGCGGATGCTGACTGGAAGATCGACATCCGCAAATCCAAGGCACGCCCCCCGGTCTCGCTTCGTCCGTGGCTCACGCTCCTTGCCGAAAACACAAGGGAGCGAGCGCGGCGTGTGTTCGCCTATCGAGGCGCACCAACACCAGCAAAAGGAAATGAGCCGATCGAGCAAGCTTGGCGTGTTGACCATCTCAAGTCCGGTATTCGTTACCGGATCGAAGAAACCCACCCGTCTGTTGCGGCCGTGCTGGAAAGTGCCAAGAGCCATGCCTCGTTAATCAAGTCGATGCTACGGGTGATTGAAGAGACTGTACCAGTTCAACGGATCTGGCTGGACACCGCCGAAAATAAAGAAACGCCTCGAACAAGCTTTGAGGGAGAACCGAATGCTGCGGTGGTCGAGGTTGCACAGGTGCTCTTTGACGATCTGATTGGGCGAAAAGGCCTCAGCGTCGAGGAAGCGCGCAAATCAATGGCCCGCACCGAGCCCTTCCAAAAGTATCCAGCGCTTGTCGCTACCCTAGGGATTAATACATGATTGCACCAGAAGCAGCAGCAGCCCAAGCGCAGTTGTTAGAAGACGTGATCGCTACGGCACAGAGATTAGTAAAGGCTGAAAAGGACTCATCCAAGATCACGCCTTCTTACATCGCCGCGAAGGTAAAGCTCGCCGCGGCCATGTTTGCCAGCGATCCGCCCATTGCCTTGGACGAGCAGAAAGTGGTCGTCACGTTGATTCAACGATTTAGCCACCGGATGGGTAAAGCGACTACTCTCAAAGACAACACAGGTCATATTGAGTGGCTCACCGCCGCTAGGAAAAAAGACTGGAATTATTGGCGACGCTACCGCGACTACCAAGAATCTAAGCTCTCTGACGTTGTAGTCGACGAGCTTGATGAGGCGACCGATAACATCCTTGGCCTGCTAGAAGATCCGTACCGGACAGACCCATGGGACCGCCGAGGCCTTGTGGTTGGCCATGTGCAATCTGGAAAAACCAGTAACTATACTGGACTGATAAACAAAGCCGCTGATGCCGGCTACAAAATCATCATCGTGTTAGCTGGCATGCACAACAACCTTCGTTCACAGACACAGGTTCGGCTTGAGGAGGGTTTTTTGGGCTACGAGACCACCACTGACCGGGTCGCGGGCGAGGCCATCGGCGTCGCGGCCTTCGGCGAGGATCTCAAGACCAATTCGGCGACTACGCGCGCTGAAAACGGCGATTTCAACAAAAAGATCGCCAAGCATTTTAATGGAATATCCCCAGAAGAAAGGCCTTGGCTCTTTGTCGTCAAAAAGCAAAAAACTGTCCTCACGGAGCTGCTGAAGTGGATTCAAGGGCGCGTGGCAGATTCCCCTAGCTCAATAGCCGACTGGAAGTTAGTAACCAAACTGCCGCTTTTAATTATTGACGACGAGGCGGATAACGCGTCGGTGGACACGGGGGAGCAGTTTTTTAATGATGATGGAACCCCTGACGAGGAGCATGAGCCGAAGACGATCAATCGGCTAATTCGTCGCATTCTCCACTCCTTTACTCGGAAGGCCTACGTCGGCTACACGGCCACGCCGTTCGCCAACATTTACATCCACCACAAAGGCGCGACGGTTAAGGAAGGTCCCGACCTTTTTCCGAAAGCTTTCATAATCAACTTGGCGGCTCCATCAAACTACGTTGGGCCTGCCCGCATGTTTGGAAGGCTGACGAAAGATGGTCGTATAGGGGCCCTGCCGCTTACGCGAAGCATCCTGGATCATTACAATCCGCAAACCGATGCTGGATGGATGCCGCCAAAACACAAAAAAACACATACTCCAATCTATGATGGACAGGAGACGATACCGCCGTCGTTGCATAAGGCAATTCAAACATTTGCTCTTGCCTGCGCGGTTCGGGGACTGCGGGGACAAGGCAACGAGCACAGCTCTATGCTCATTCACGTAACGCGATACGTCGATGTGCAGGCCCAGGTTCGGGAGCAGGTTGATGAAGTCGTGCGTCGTATGCGCCAACGGATCTCGCGGAAAACAGATGCTGAGATCTTACTCGCGCAGTTGCGGACGCTATGGGATGAGGATTTCGTTCTTACCCGTGATCGGATTGCAGAGCTATCCCCCGTTGAGGAATGCCCCCCTATACTTCCGTCATGGGATGACGTCCTAGCGAAGCTAACCGAAGTGCTCGAGGACATCGTGGTTCGATCAGTCAACGGTACTGCGAAAGACGCATTGGATTATGCTACTCCTGGCGCAGCTCTCAAGATCATCGCCGTTGGCGGCGACAAGCTGGCACGTGGTCTGACACTTGAAGGCCTTTGCGTAAGCTATTTCGTACGCACGACAAAAATGTATGACACGCTTATGCAAATGGGCAGGTGGTTCGGGTATCGTCCCGACTACTTAGATCTCTGTCGGCTCTACACGTCGCCTGATCTGGTGAAATGGTTTGCTCACATCGCCGACGCCTCAGAAGAACTACGCGAAGAATTTGACTTTATGGCTAAGGCCAAGCTCACGCCTGAGCAATATGGTCTTAAGGTCATGTCGCACGAAACACTCACCGTCACATCCCCGCTGAAGATGCGGAATGCGCAAACACTTTCCCTCACATACAGCGGTACCAAACCTCAAACAATCCTTTTCCATCGAGACGCGAAGGTCCAGCAAAATAATCTCGCTGCAGTTAATTCACTTATCGCATCGCTAGGCGTGGATTTTCAGCACGGACCAAGATATTCACGTGAAGGCGAGTATGACTCATGGCCCAATGCTCGGCTATGGAAAGACGTCGATGCCTCGCATGTTCTTTCGTTCTTAGATTCATACGCGACGCATCCAAACGCCACCAGCGCCAAAACAGGCCCACTGGCAGACTTCGTTACCAAAATGGTGGATATTGGAAAATTAACAGACTGGAGCGTAGCTCTTTTAACCGGAGGCGAGGGAGCCGGTAGCCAATATTGTTTCCCTGGAGACTTCAAAGTGGAGTCCTTCCAATCTCGAAAGACTGAGGATCCGGAACCGCCGTTTTCTAGAGACCCCGATATGTTCGCAATCGGCGTATTGACTGATCCAAAAGATGAAGGCATTGACCTTGATGACGATGTCTGGAGAGATGCACTCGCGCGGACGCGCGCCGCTTGGACGCCGGACCCCGCCAGACGTCGAACCGAATTGCCAACCTCCCCGAGTGGGAAAGGCATTCGAGAGGCACGGGGCGCGCTTGGCGGAGAGGCTGATCGTGGACTGCTACTGCTTTACTCCCTCGCTCCTTACTACAAGGGGAAAGATAAAACCCCTGAGAACCTCATCGTGCCGGGTTGGGATAAACCAATCATGGCTTTTTCGATCGCGTTCCCCGCAAGCGAAAATGGAATTCGCGTGGAATACGAAGTGAACCTTCTTTATTGGATGCAGGAATATGGCCCGGCCGAATGACGAATTTCTGATGGCTTGGTCATCGCTGTGCGGCGCTGATAGCGAGCCAGGTTGGCAAGCCATTGCGCTCCTATCCGCAGGACCCCTTCAAGTTCGCGCCGGCCGGCGATCACCCGACAATGAGGAAGCGGTGTTGATCGGTTTTCCGAGCGAGCGGCTGGCTGCGGCAGCCAAACTACCAGAAGGACAAGGTTTTGCGGTCGAACGTGCAGACCCAGACGGCAGCGGCAAGCTCTGGTTAGCGCTCACACGCAAGTTCTCCGGAAGCGCGGAGCTGTTCGCAGCCATGGCGTGCGACGTAGTAGGAGCTCTCGACGACGCCGCTGTGGCTGGCGCTGAAGAGGCTAAGCTTCTTCGACTGTTCGTCGGGCGCGTAGGCGCTTGGCAGGAATTCATGCGAAAGGGAATGCAGGCCTTGAGCTACGAAGCGGAGCTCGGTTTGATTGGTGAGCTCACGATGTTGCACGCTATTATTAACGCAGGTGTTTCTCCAGAGTTAGCTATCGAATTGTGGGTTGGCCCGCTGGACGGGGTACAGGACTTCGAACTAGGCACTGGCGCGCTAGAGGTTAAAACCACGCTATCAACTACGGGTTTCCCAGCCAAAATCGGGTCGCTGCAGCAGCTTGACGATGCCACACGACAACCGCTTTTTATCGCGGGATTACGCCTACGCCAGACCTCCGGTGGGCAAAATCTGCCGGACGCCGTTGAGGCGATCCGGCAAATAAATGAAGAGAACTTGGAGGCGCAGAGGCTCTTGACTGAGCGACTTTTAGCTGCCGGTTACATTGACGCCCACATTAACCAATATACGCGGCGGTTTGAGCCGATAGGAATGAGCGTTATTGAAGTATGCAATGATTTTCCCCGCCTTACTTCAGGCAACGCGCCAGCAGGCGTGATCCGAGCCATGTATGACATTGACTTGGACAAAGCACCCGGCGAAAACGTCGGCGTTGAGGCAGCATTGAAGAAATTAGGAGCAATCTAGGTATGAATTTAAGTGAATTTCTGAGCGAGACTCAGGCATCTGTCCGCTCGCAGATGCGTGACGGAGCGCTTTATGAAGAGTTGGTTTTCGCTGGCATCGTAATGGACCACATGTCAGAGATCGGTATGACTTTCGAGCCGGTCGAGTGCTACTTCGAGGGGAAGGTAGGGAATGCGAACCTTAAGCTTAGCGGCTATTCAGTGTCCGATGAAAACGACCAGCTTGACTTGTTTGTGAGCTTATATGCCAATGTCGACGTACCGACTCCAATCCCCGACGCTGAGGCCAAAACAGCGGTCGAGCAATGTCTCCGCTTTCTGTCGCTTTGCGCTGAAGGTAAAATGGCTGCAAAACTTGACCCATCAAGCGACGTACGCTCGTTGGCTGAGACCCTGCATGCGATTTATAACGAGCTTGAGCAAATCCGTGTGTACGTAATTACGGACAAGGTCGCAAAATCCAAGAGTTTTAAAACCCGAGATATTGGCGGCAAAGCCGTGCGTCTCGAAGTCATGGATATCGAGCGGCTTCACCGTCACTGGTCAGAGGGCAAGCCTCGTGACGAGTTAGTTGTCAATTTTAATGAGGTCTCAGGTTCCCCTCTTCCCTGCGTCTTCGTACCGGGTCAAAATGATGACTATGATTACGCTCTCACAGCCATTCCTGGCGAGGCTCTGCGGCTACTTTACGAAAAATTCGGTGCGCGGCTTCTTGAGGCGAACGTCCGCTCTTTCCTGAGCGTCAAGGGAAAGGGCGTCAACGCGGGAATTCAGTCCACATTGCGATCCGCGCCCGAGCGGTTTATGGCTTACAACAACGGCATTGTGATCGTCGCAGACGAAATGCGTTTGGACAAAGGCAATCAGGGGGCTGCAGGGATCGCATGGCTTAAGGGTCTCCAGATTGTCAATGGCGGCCAGACGACAGCCTCGCTCTACTTCACTAAGAAAAAATATCCCGATACAGATCTTAGTCAAGTGCGGGTGCCGGCGAAGATCATTGTGATGAAAACCGCAGACTCAACGAAAGAAGAGGCTTTGGTGTCTGATATCTCCCGATTCGCCAACAGCCAAAATGCCGTGAAGCAATCAGACCTGTCAGCTAATAAACCTTTTCATGTTGAAATTGAGAAGCTTTCGCGAACTGTTTATTGCCCAGATGGAGTCAGCCAATGGTTCTACGAACGCGCGGCCGGCAGCTATAACACACTGCTGATCCGAGAGGGCACGACCGCAGCAAAACTTAAAGCTCTAAAGGATGCTATTCCGGCAGCGCGACGTGTTACCAAGACAGATTTGGCCAAGTACATTACAGCATGGGATCGAAAGCCAGATATTGTTAGCCTTGGATCTCAAAAAAACTTTGACCGCTTCATGGCTACGCTCGCCCCAGTCGATGGACAAGACGCCCCGGTGCCGACCGTATCGGATTTCAAAGCAATGATCGCGAAAGCGAAAATCTACCGTGAATCCCAGAAACTCTTGCGACCTATGTTCCAAGCTTTCCAAGCCAACGTTACCGCATACACCGTTTCGTTGCTATCTGAGAAACTGGGAAGCCGCATGGATCTAGACCGCGTTTGGGCAAAGCAAGCTCTATCGCCGGAGCTACTGGCTCAAATCGCTGTTTGGGCTAAAGAAGTTAACGACTTTCTCCACACCTCGGCGGGAGGCAAGATGGTTTCTGAGTGGGCCAAACGTCCAGAATGTAAGGATGCCGTAATGAGCGCGAGCTATTCGGCTCTTGCGTTTAACATACCGGAGGTGCGGGCAACGTCGGTGTGACGGGATGTCCAAGATCTATAACAAGAGGTTTCATGGCTGACGTCGTTTCACCAGCGGTCCGTAGTCGAATGATGGCCGGTATCGGAGGAAAGAACTCCAAGCCTGAGATTTTGATCAGAAAAATGTTGTTCAGCGCCGGCTACAGATTTCGGCTTCATCGTCGTGACCTGCCAGGAACTCCAGACATCGTCTTGCCTGGACGAAAAATAGTAATTTTCGTTCACGGTTGCTTTTGGCACGCGCACGAAAGATGTAGATATTTCAAAATTCCTGCCACGAGAACCGATTTTTGGATCGCGAAGTTGCAGTCTAATGCCAATCGCGATATGTGCAATGTTGGAAAGCTGACGTCTACAGGGTGGCGCGTCTTATGCATATGGGAGTGCGCCACCCGCGACTCTGCGACGGCTAAGTCCCTGCTAGAACAGATTGTCAGCTGGATTGACAGCGACATTGAAGTTAAAGAGATTGGAGCGCCGTTAATGCAATCGTAAATGGCGTGCTCGCATGCTTAGATTCCAGTTCGAGGTGATACCATAAATTTATAAACTATTCTGGCGATTTTTCTGGCTAATAAGGGCGGCACGGCGTTTCCAATTTGTCCATACTGCTCAGTTCGGCTTCCTTCAAAAAAATAGTTGTCAGGGAAGGTTTGAAGACGCGCGGCCTCCCTAACAGTAAGGCTTCGGCACTGAAAAGGATCTGGGTGAATGTAATAATGCCCATCCTTTTTAATATGCGCTACGACTGTGGACGATGGCTCGTCGCGAACCTGAACCCTAAAGCGGTCAGCGAATGGAATTGTCTCCGCATCCACATTGACATGATCTGGCATAAGTTTAGGAGGGAAATCATACAACGAGGGCGCATGCCCTTTTTCTTCAGCAAAGCAGGCGGCAAAGAGGTAACGATGCAGGTCCGAACGCATGTGGCCGCGCGTCTTATGCTGTAGAACTCCTCCTAATCGACTATCCGAATACCATAGCCTCAGTTCTTTGGGCATTTCAGGCCCTACAGCAGCTAATGTTGGAATGAACTCCGCGCCCGACGACATCAGAGTTTCTGCTCTATCGGCGGAATCAATCATAAGTGCGCTGATCCGTTCGCGAGCAGGAGCCCTCCAATAGCTCAGGCTCAGTGGAGCCTCTTTCATTGCCGCGTGCCAAGCCTGATGAGAATCCGGCTCTTTGGAGAGCCGGCTTCTCAGCGCTGGCAAACCAGAGAGAGCCTGCTTTACCGTCGCTTTCGGAGTGGCCTTCCTTAGCAGAAAACGACGTGGACGCTTAGTCAGTGCCGGGGTGGAGTTGGCGATATCAGTCCGGATGCCGAATAGAATTACTCGATGCCGGCTTTGTGGAACGCCATAATCGTCCGCCTCAATTATATAGTCACTGGGCTTAATCTCATCGCTATTAACGACGAATGAGCGAATTTGATAGGCAAGACCTTCCTTAGGCGCAGATAGATCGTGCAGAATACGTTCGAATATTTTAGAGCCGCCATGCTTTGAACTCAGCATGCCCTTGACGTTCTCCATAACGAAAACTGTAGGAGAAAACTCTTGGATTATCCGCAGATATTCAGTGTAAAGAAAATGCCGCTTATCGCTTTCAAAAGCCTCCGGATCTTTTCCCCTTAAACGAGAGCGCCCAGCCACAGAGTAAGCTTGACAAGGAGGGCCACCAATAAGCACCCAGTTAGCGCTATCGCCAATACCTTCTTTGATCCAAGCGTCGATGGTTTCGTGAGGTGTCGCTCCAAGTTCGGCGCAGCGGGCTTCATTAGCAGCCGCTTCTGCGGCTTCTCGGATATCAGGATGGATTAAAAACTCGTCACGTGCAATAGTGCCGCGGATATATTGATAATACGCATCTGGTGCTTGACCCTTTGGGAATTTTCTCAGCAGTGCTCTTAGCATAAGAGTGCGATGCGCCACGGGATCTTTTTCGATTGAGACTTTTACAGCGAATCTAGGTAATCCATTTTCGTCGACAATGGAAGAAAAACCTTCGCAAAGTCCTCCGGGACCTGCGAACAAATCGATAACCGGGATTCTACAACGCTCTGACATCAATTTTCTTCCAAATTACAACCGGGTGACTTAATGTTCTCGAAAGGCAAGGATATAACCAGTCAGAAACTGATATCTCGCAATTTCGAAACCCTCTATTTTATCCCATGTTGCTACCGCTGCGCCAAGGAACTCAGCTGAAAGATGCTGACAGGCCGGAGAGCAGCAAAGGCATATTCCAAGGAATCATGGCTAGACAACTTGCGCATCGCAGCCATGCCTTTATCCAATACAGCTTGGGTTTTAAAATTGAGCTGGTTTTGCCGGCATGCGGCAAGTCTGGACTTGGAGCTTATTAGGTAATAGCTTTTTGGGGCCGGCCGAAGGTACATTGCACATGAGCGGAAGAAGTCGGAACTTATTATGCGTGCAAGTTGAGTCTTGGGAGTTGGCTTGATTAGGTCTTTATTTTATAACTGATGCTGTTGCAACGTCTTCGATAGTTCGTTGATTTCTCTCTCGGAAGATGCGCACTGCGACATCTAGCAGACGCTTGCTGATCTATCGAAGCGTCATTGCTTTGCTTCCCATACGCTAGCCGATAAGGATTGCATGCGAGTGGCCACCGCCTCTGATTAAGAGCGGTCCATCATCTATTACGCTTGCGACAACATTTTACGATTGAAAATTCAAATGACTGTTGTCTATGAAACTTGGTAGCAGAAGGACTAATTAGTTGGTCGGCCCTTCTGCACAACCGCTCATGCCGTTTTCAGTGGTTTAAACGTCAATATTCCCTGCTCTCAGCGCATTCGCCTCAATAAAGTTCCGACGCGGCTCCACGTCATCCCCCATCAATGTCGTAAAGATCTGATCCGCCGCGATCGCATCATCGATCTGCACCTTCAGCAGACGACGCACGGTTGGATCCATCGTGGTTTCCCACAGCTGCGACGGGTTCATCTCGCCCAGCCCTTTGTAACGCTGCTTCGACACGCCGCGCTCGGCTTCTTCACGCAGCCACAGCATCGCTGCGTGGAAGTCGCGCACGGCGAATTCCTTCATGCGCTCGCCTTCGCCACGGCGCACGATCGCGCCTTCGCCCATCAGGCCCTGGAACGTTGCTGCCGAGTTGGCCAGCACGGCGTAATCCGCGCCCGCCACGAAGTCGGCGTCGATCGATGTCACCTGCACGTTGCCGTGGTAGATGCGTTCGATGCGTAGCGCGTGCTTTTCGGACAGGTCATCCGAGCGCACCTTGACCTTGACGGCCGGGTCGTTGATCGATTTTTCCATCGCCTGCGCCGATGCTTCGGCGTTCTCGAGCGTGGTCAGGTCCAGTGCCACGCCGCCGCTGAAGATCGCGGTCAGTGCGGCCCGGTCGATCACGCGTGTCAGGCGCATCATGATGGTGTTGGCCAGGTTGTACTGGCGTGCCAGTTCGCCCAGCGCTTCGCCACTGATCGGCTCGGCGCCATCGCGCGGGATGAGCGACGCGGTATTGAGCGCGAACGTCATCATGTAGCTCGCTTCTTCGATGTCGTCCTTCAGATAGCGCTCGTCGCGGCCGGCCTTGACCTTGTACAGCGGCGGTTGCGCGATGTAGATGTGGCCGCGCTCGACCAGTTGCGGCATCTGGCGATAAAACAGCGTCAGCAGCAGGGTACGGATGTGGGCGCCGTCGACGTCCGCATCGGTCATGATGATGATGCGGTGGTAGCGCAATTTCTCGACGTTGAATTCGTCCGGGCCGATCGACGTGCCGAGCGTGGCGATCAGGGTCGTGATCTGCTCCGACGACAGCATCTTTTCGAAGCGCGCCTTTTCCACGTTCAGCACCTTGCCGCGAAGCGGCAGGATGGCCTGGAATTTACGGTCGCGGCCCTGCTTGGCCGAGCCGCCTGCCGAGTCACCCTCGACGATGTAGAGTTCGGCCAGCGCCGGGTCGCGTTCCTGGCAGTCGGCCAGTTTCGACGACAGGCCCAGGCCGTCCATGACGCCTTTGCGGCGCGTCAGGTCGCGTGCCTTGCGCGCGGCTTCGCGGGCGCGGGCGGCTTCGACGATCTTGCCGCAGATGATCTTGGCGTCGTTCGGCTTTTCGGCCAGGAAGTCGGTCAGGGTCTTGGCGACGATCTCTTCGACCGGGCCGCGCACTTCGGACGACACCAGTTTATCTTTGGTCTGCGACGAGAACTTCGGTTCCGGCACTTTCACTGACAGCACGCAGGTCAGGCCTTCACGCATGTCGTCGCCAGAAATTTCAACCTTGGCCTTCTTGGCGAACTCGTGCTCGTCGATGTACTTGTTGATCACGCGCGTCATGGCAGCGCGCAGGCCCGTCAGGTGGCTGCCGCCGTCGCGCTGCGGGATGTTGTTCGTGAAGCACAGCACCTGCTCGTTGAACGCGTCGTTCCACTGCATCGACACGTCAACCGAGATGTTCGTGTTCTGGTCCGACATGCGCTCGCCGGTCGCCTGGAAGACGGTCGGGTGCAGCACGTTCTTGGTCTTGTTGATGTATTCGACGAAGCCGCGCGTGCCGCCTTCGAAAGCATAGATTTCTTCCTTGCCCGAGCGCTGGTCGGTCAGCTTGATGCTCACGCCATTGTTCAGGAACGACAGTTCGCGGATGCGCTTGGACAGGATTTCGTAATGGAACTCGACGTGGTTGAAGATGGTCTCGTCGGCCCAGAAGTGCACGTCGGTGCCGCGCTTGTCGGTCTCGCCGATGACCTTGATTGGCGAGACTTCGACGCCGTTGACCATCGCCAGTTCGCGGTTTTGCGGCACGCCGCGCACGAATTCCATCTGGTGCACTTTGCCGTCGCGGCGGATCGTCACGCGCAGCAGTTTTGACAGTGCATTCACGCACGACACGCCCACGCCGTGCAGGCCGCCGGAAACTTTATACGAGTTCTGGTCGAACTTGCCGCCGGCGTGCAGCTCGGTCAGGACGATCTCGGCCGCCGAGCGTTTTGGCTCGTGCTTGTCGTCCATTTTCAGGCCGACCGGGATGCCGCGGCCGTTGTCGGTAATCGAAATCGAGTTGTCCGAGTGGATCGTGACGTGGATTTCGGTGCAGTGGCCGGCCAGCGATTCGTCGATCGAGTTGTCCAGCACTTCGAAGACCAGGTGGTGCAGGCCGGTGCCGTCGGACGTGTCGCCAATGTACATGCCCGGGCGCTTGCGCACCGCTTCCAGACCTTCCAGGATCTGGATCGAGGAGGCGCCATAATCATCCACCGGGATGGCGGGGATATTTTCTGCTGGGGTATTCTCGGACATGGACTACTTTCTATAAAACGGGTGGATCCGGGACGGCGCAGGCTGCAACTTCTGGCCTGCGACCCCGGAACCGTCATTCCCGCGCAGGCGGGAATCCAAGTGTGCGTGAACGCCAGCGAACTTGGGTTCCCGCCTGCGCGGGAACGACGGGGTTGGGCTAACTTGTGACGCTACGTCGCCGGTCAGCCAGCCTTCTTAAATACGCATCGGCATGACGACATACTTGAAGTCGCCGACCTCGGGAATCGAGATCAGCGCCGACGAGTTCGAGTCGCCCAGGGCGATGTTGACCTGGTCGCACTTCAGGTTGTTGAGCACGTCGAGCAGGTAAGTCACGTTGAAGCCGATGTCGATCGAATCGCCACCGTAGTCGATCTCGAGTTCTTCGACTGCTTCTTCCTGGTCGGCATTGGTCGAGCTGATCTTCATGACGCCCGGCTCGATGATGCAGCGCACGCCCTTGAACTTGTCACTGGTCATGATCGCGGCGCGCTGCAGCGAGCGCAGCAGTTCATCGCGGCTGATCGTGAAGTCGTTCTTGTAACCCTTCGGAATCACGCGCGTGTAGTCAGGGAACTTGCCCTCAACCAGTTTCGAGACCAGCTCGATGTCGGCGAAGGTCAGTTTGACTTGCGACGCGGCGATGTCCAGACGGACCGTTTCATCGCTTTCTTCCAGCAGGCGCTGCAGTTCGATGATGGTCTTGCGCGGGATGATCACTTCCTGGCGTTCGAACTGCTGTTCGGTTTCCACCGAGCAGAAAGCCAGGCGGTGACCGTCTGTAGCTACTGCAATAATATTGCTGCCGTCGAGCACCAGGAGCAGGCCGTTCAGGTAGTAGCGGATGTCCTGCTGCGCCATCGAGAAGTACACCATGTTGAACAGGTGCTTGAGCGTCTTTTGCGGCAGCGTGACCGAAGCGTTGTAGGTGTCGGCGATCGAGACGGTCGGGAACTCTTCGGCCGCGAGCGTCTGCAGCGCGAAGCGCGACTTGCCGCTCTGCACGGCCAGGCGCTTGTTTTGCAGCGTCATCGTGACGTCGCCCGATTCCGGCAGCGCGCGCAGGATGTCGAGCAGCTTGCGTGCGGCAACCGTCGTGCCGGCAACGTCGTCGCCCGCGCCGATATTGGCGTGCGTGGTGATCTGTACTTCGGTGTCGGTCGACAGGAACGACACGTTCTGGCCATCTTTGCGAATGAGGATATTGGCCAGAATCGGCATAGTGTGCCGACGCTCGACAATACCACTCACGATCTGCAGTGGCCGGAGAAGCGTATCTCGGGTGGATTTGACCAGTTGCATTTTATCCTCAGTACGTTTGATTGGTTAATTATTACTAAAACGATATTGTGCCATTGCCTGCAGCAAACACAAGGCGTCTGCCCGGCTGCTGCCGGATTACCCTTTCAGGGTCTGTTCCAGCACGTGCAGCTCGTGGTTGCATTCGGGATTCTTCTGGCGGTCGCCCGCGATCTTGCGCACCGCGTGCAACACCGTCGTGTGGTCGCGTCCGCCGAACAGTTCGCCGATTTCCGGCAAGCTCTTTTGCGTCAGTTCCTTGGCCAGGTACATCGCGATCTGGCGCGGGCGGGCGATGTTGGCCGGCCGGCGCTTCGAGTACATGTCCGCGACCTTGATGTTGAAGAAGTCCGCCACCGTCTTCTGGATGTTTTCCACCGATATCTGGCGGTTCTGCACCGACAGCAGATCCTTCAGCGCTTCTTTCACGACATCGATCGTGATGTCCTTGCCGTGGAAACGTGAGTACGCCAGGATCTTGCGCAGTGCGCCTTCGAGCTCGCGCACGTTCGAGCGCAGGTGTTTTGCCACGAAGAAGGCGACGTCGTCCGACAGCGTCACGTCTTCGGATTGCGCTTTCTTGAGCAGAATCGCGACGCGCATTTCCAGCTCCGGCGGCTCGATCGCCACCGTCAGGCCGGAATCGAAACGCGAGATCAGGCGGTCGTCCATGCCCGTGATCTCTTTCGGATAAGTATCCGACGTGATGATGATCTGTTTCTTCGCGGCGATCAGCGCCTCGAACGCATAGAAGAATTCTTCCTGCGTGCGGCTTTTGCCACCAAAGAACTGAATATCATCGATCAGCAGCATGTCGAGCGAGTGATAGTAGTGCTTGAAATCGTCGAAGCCCTTGCGTTGATAGGCGGTGACGACGTCGCGCACGTACTGCTCGGCGTGGATGTAGCGGATGCGCGCGTTCGGCTGGTCGGCCATGACCTGGTTGCCGATCGCATGGATCAGGTGAGTCTTGCCCAGGCCGACGCCGCCGTAGAAGAACAGCGGGTTGTACGACACGCCCGGGTTGTTCGCCACCTGGATTGCGGCGGCGCGCGCCAGCTGGTTGGCCTTACCCGTCACGAAGCTGTCGAAGGTCAGCTCGGTATTGATGCGGCTTTGCTCGCGTTTCGGCGAGTTGGCGATGTTCAGGTTCTGGTTGTGGCTCGGGCCGTTGCCGCTGTTCGGGCTCGGGTGTTCAGCGCCGGGCGCCGGGCGCGGGGCGTTGAAGTCGACCGTCGCGGTGGAGCCGGACGCACCGGCACTGACCGTGTTGCGCGACGGATGCGTTTTTGGGTCGAGCACGAACTGCACCTCGACCGGCGCTTCCCAGTACTGGGCTGCCAACTCCGTGATGCGGGTGGCAAACTGTGTCTTGACCCAGTCGAGCTTGAAGCGATTCGGTGCGGCCACGCGCAGCTTGCCGTCTTCGTAGTCGAGGGCGACCAGCGGTTTGATCCACGCGCTATATTGCTGTGGCGTGAGCTCGAGCTCTAGCTGCGCGGAACAGGTCTGCCAAAAATTTTCCATTACTTCGCTTGTTGATACGTAACACGCTATTTTACCCGCACCGGACAAAGTTATCCACAGGCGCTACACATATTTTCCACCGAAACGGCCTGTCGGGGTGCCCGGCAGCGGGGCCGGGAAGGGCGGTGATGGCGGCTTGCGAAACAACATCCACCTTGACACTGATGCGCGAATTAGAGTCTAATTCAGGGTTCCCCGTCCGTGCACCGTGTCAGGCTGATAATTTCAGCGGCTGGTAGTCGGGCGAAGAGAGACCTGTGGCATGACGCGAGCTTAATCTGCGAAATTGTCATCGGCGCCGAATCTGACTCAAGTCAGACCCGATTTTGCATCTTATTTTGCTTTAAGCGAGACCACCATGAAACGTACTTACCAACCTTCCGTCGTCCGTCGCAAGCGCACGCACGGCTTCCGCGCACGTATGGCTACCCGTGGTGGCCGTCAAGTCCTGAACGCTCGCCGCGCCAAAGGCCGCAAGCGTCTGGCTGTCTAAGTCACACACCGCACGTTGCGGTCAGTGATGACAGGCGAAGGTTCGCACGACTTCGCGCGCGTTCGGCGCATCGTTAAAACGGATGAATTTTCATCCGTTTTTCGTTTGCGGCCGGCGCAAAAAACGGCGCATTTCGTGCTCTATACGCGACCGAACGCACTGCCGCATGCGCGGCTGGGCGTCGTTGCGGCCAAGCGCTTTGCGCCGCGCGCGGTCACGCGCAACACGATCAAGCGCATCACGCGCGAACTGTTCCGCACTACCGGCCTGCCGCCTGTCGATTGCATCGTCCGCTTGTCGCGGCCGGTCAATGGCAAGGATGGCCCGGCCACAAACCGGGCCCTGAAGGCCGCGTTGAAGGTGGAACTGACGCGCCTGTTCGCGTCGCAGCTGCGGCGCCCGGCGCCGGTGGACGCGGCATGAAAGCGCTGCTCGTCTCGCTGTTTGTCGGGATCCTGCGCGGTTATCAACTGCTCATCTCGCCGATGCTCGGGCCGCGCTGCCGTTTCTATCCCAGTTGTTCCAATTATGCGATCGAAGCGTTGCGCGTCCACGGCGCTGCACGCGGCTCATGGCTGGCCGCGCGCCGCGTGTGCCGCTGCCATCCGTGGCATGCGGGCGGCCTCGACCCGGTGCCGCCTCACGGCGCCAAGGAATCCCATTCAGCCGCTTGCGGTTGCAACCACTCCTGAAGACTCCAATGGAATTCAATAAACGTACTGTCCTGTGGATCGTGTTCGCCATTTCCCTGATTGTTCTCTGGAACAATTGGATGGTGGCTAACGGCAAACAGTCGATGTTCTCGCCGGCGCGTCCGGCGCAGGTTGCCCAGCAAAAGACATCCGATGTGCCGGCTGCACCGCAAGCGGGCAGCAATGCCGTGCCCGGTGTGCCGGCCACGCCAGGTGCGCCTGCTGTTCCTGGCGGCGCGCCAGTGGCCGCCGTGGCAAGCCCGGTCGTTACCGTCACCACCGACGTCGTCAAGGTCGACATCGACCCGGTCGGCGGCGTGATCAAGCGCCTCGAGATGCTTCAGTACCGCGATCACTTCGACAAGACCAAGAACCAGGTCCTGTTCAGCGTGAACGGTCCGAACGTGTATCTGGGTCAGACTGGCCTGATCGGCACCACCGCCGCTGGCGTGCTGCCGAACCACACCACGCCGTTCACCGTGCGTCCTGGCGTGCGTACGCTGGGCGCGAATGGCCAGGTGCAGGTCGTGATGGATGCGGAGCAGGGCGGCGTGCGCCTGACCAAGACGCTGACGTTCCGCAAGGGCGACTACCTGATCGGCGTGCGTCACGACGTGACCAATATCGGCACCGCGCCGGTCCAGCCGTCGCTGTACCTGCAGCTGCAGCATGACGGCACCAAGCCGGCCACCGATTCGTGGTTCATGCCAAGCTACACCGGCCCGACGTTGTACACGAGCACCGACAAGTACCAGAAGCTGACCTTCGAGCAGATCGAAAAGGGCAGTGCGGATCACGCGCTGAAGGCCGACAACGGCTGGGTCGCGATCTCGCAGCACTTCTTTGTGTCGGCCTTCATTCCGGCCGACCGGGCGCCACGTGACATCTTCACCAAGAAGATCGCCACGAACCTGTATGCGATCGGTACCGTGCAGTCGATGGGCACCGTGGCGCCTGGCGCCACCGTGTCGGTCGATTCGCGCCTGTATTCGGGTCCGCAGGACGAGCGCACACTGGAAACCATCACCCCGGGCCTCGAGCTGGTGAAGGACTACGGCATGCTGACCGTGATCGCCAAGCCGATCTTCTGGGTCATGACGCAGCTGCACGCGATGCTGGGCAACTGGGGCTGGACCATCGTCGCGCTGACCATCCTGATCAAGCTGGCGTTCTTCCCGCTGTCGGCGGCAGGTTATCGCAGCATGGCCAAGATGCGTGTGGTCACGCCAAAAATGCAGGCGATCCGCGAACGCTTCAAGAGCGATCCGGTCAAGATGCAGCAAGCCACGATGGAGCTGTACAAGACCGAGAAGATCAATCCGCTGGGCGGCTGCCTGCCGATCCTGGTGCAGATGCCGGTCTTCTTCGCCCTGTACTGGGTGCTGCAGGCCTCGGTCGAGATGCGCGGCGCGCCATGGATCGGCTGGATCCAGGATCTGACGCAGCCTGACCCGTTCTACATCCTGCCGGTCATTTATGCGGTGTCGATGTTCATCACGACCAAGCTCAATCCGCAGCCGACCGACCCGGTGCAGGCCAAGATGATGCTGTTCATGCCGATCGCATTCTCGGTGGTGTTCTTCTTCTTCCCGTCCGGCCTCGTGCTGTACTGGGTGGTCAACAACATCCTGTCGATCGCGCAGCAGTGGGTCATCACGCGCAAGTTCGAGACGGCCGCAGCGAAGTAAGCTGCCTTGGTCCTTGCGAAAAACCCGCGCCTTGTGCGCGGGTTTTTTTTGCGTGTGCGATGGACTTGGATTCCCGCCTGCGCGGGAATGACGTGTTGGCTTTACGGGTCATGGGTTGTGTCGCAGCCCGCAGCTTGAAAACCGTCGTTCCCGCGAAGGCGGGAACCCAAGTCATCCCCCATACCCATCACCCGAATCCCTTACAATCGCTCCATGAAACTCGATACCTCACCCATCGCCGCCATCGCCACTGCCCCCGGCCGCGGCGGCATCGGCGTCGTGCGCGCCTCCGGCAAGGAACTCGGTGCGCTGATCGCCGCGCTGTTCCCCGGTGCGACGCTCGCGCCGCGCCACGCAACCTATATCCCGTTCAAGGCCGCCAACGGCGACATCATCGACGAGGGCCTGGCCCTGTACTTCCCGGGGCCGCATTCGTACACCGGCGAAGACGTGCTGGAACTGCAGGGCCACGGCGGCCCGATCGTGCTGCAGATGCTGCTGGGACGGGTGCTGGAAGCGGGCAGCAGCATGGATTTGCGCCTGGCCGAACCGGGCGAATTCACGCGCCGCGCGTTCCTGAACGACAAGCTCGACCTGGCCCAGGCCGAGGCGGTGGCCGACCTGATCGACGCCTCCACCGAAGCTGCCGCCAAGTCGGCGTCGCAGTCGCTGTCCGGCGCGTTTTCGCAGGTGGTGCACACGCTGGTGGACCAGACGACCAACCTGCGCATGCTGGTCGAAGCCACGCTCGACTTCCCGGAAGAAGAAATCGACTTCCTCGAAAAATCGAACGCACGCGGCCAGCTCGCCGGGATCATCACGGCGCTGGAACACGTGTTCCGCCAGGCGGCGCAAGGCGCGCTGCTGCGTGAAGGGTTGAATGTCGTGCTGGTCGGGCAGCCGAACGTGGGCAAGTCGTCACTGCTGAACGCACTGGCCGGCGCCGACGTTGCCATCGTCACGCCGATTGCCGGCACCACGCGCGACAAGGTCAGCGAGACGATCCAGATCGAGGGCATCCCGCTGAACATCATCGACACCGCCGGCATCCGCGCGATCAGCGACGAGATCGACGTGGTCGAGCGCATCGGCATCGAGCGCACCTGGGGCGAAGTGGGCAAGGCCGACGTGATCCTGCACCTGCTCGACGCAAACCTGGGCCCGAGCGCGGCCGATGAAGCCATCGTCGCAGCTTTTCCGGCCAATGTGCCGGTGGTGCGCATCTGGAACAAGATCGACCTGTCGGGCCACAAGCCGTCAAAAGATGAAAGCACGGACGCCGTGCACCTGTATCTGTCGGCGCACGAAAAGCTCGGCATCGACCTGCTGCGCGCCGAACTGCTGCGTATCGCTGGCTGGCAGCAGACGGGCGAATCGCTGTTCCTGGCGCGCGAGCGGCACCTGATTGCGCTGCGCGCGGCAAGCGACCATCTGGAACTGGCGCGCCAGCACGCAATGCAGGATGACCAGTCGCTGGACCTGTTTGCCGAAGAGCTGCGGCTGGCGCAGGATCAGCTTTCCAGCATCACCGGGCAGTTCACGCCGGATGATTTGCTGGGGGTGATTTTCGGGCGATTCTGTATTGGAAAATAGATAGTTGCCAATGGGGGATTCGATGCCTGTCCCGGCTCGATCCTCTTGATAGGAAGGCGACCACCGGGGATTGTGACGCCCGACCGGTTCAGCGTCAAACTGACGCGGATCGCGCAGGTATTGCCGTAGCCGGGATGTTTGATCAGGTCATCCCACCCGATCTGCTGGAACAACGTGTCGCGGCTGACGACGCGGTTACTCGGGTAGTTTTTCAGCAGCGCAAGGGAAGCGAGCCACATACAGCGCTATCAGCTCGGCGGCTGCATTGCCCGGCATCGAGCCAGCGCGCCCGCGCAGCTCGTCCCATATACGATCATCGATTTCCAGCGGCTTCATACCGCGCGGCGCGCACCACAGCCGCCCCTGCGTTGCATCGACAACCCCGGCCTGATAGCCCTCTGCATACCGCTGCTGGAACGCCGCATCGGGCTGCTGGCTCCATTTATCCACGCCTGGCTGTCCGGCCACCTTTGCCACGAACCTATCGCCCGACAGGTGCCATGTGAATGCGCCAAGCGGCTGCGCCGCCGCGCCGCATATCAGCGTCAGGACAGCGCACAGAACTGCGCACCTCATACGATTCGCCATACCCACCTCCGATGAATTGTGAGTGAGTATTGTGTCGTCCAAAACTTGAGACGGTCTTGCGCGTCGCCAGCGCATCAACTTGTATGAAATGCCTGTGCGAATAGCGGTAGCTGTCCAAAGCGCAACGGCTCGCATTTGTGCATCGCTCACCGCTGTTGTCGCGACGCGTCGCGCGCCAACACGGCCGGGCATGCTAGGCTTGCTGCTATGAACACGCGAATCACGACCCTTGCCCCCCATCCTGCGCGCCGCACGCTGTTTCGGCTCGCCGCCGTGCTGGTCGGCGCCACTCTATTGTCATCCTGCGCCAGCGTCCTCGGCCCGCGTCAGGTCGAGCTGCCGCTCCACAAGCTGCAATCCAGCCTCGACAAGCGCTTCCCGATCAACGAGCGCCTGCTCGACATCTTCGACGTCCAGCTCACGCGCCCGCAACTGTCGCTGGTGCCGGACCAGGACCGGGTCGCGCTCGCCGTCGATGCATCGGTCGCGCCGCCGTTTGCGCGCGCCTGGGCCGGCAACGTTGCGTTCTCGGGCCGCCTGTACATCGATCCAGGGCGCGCCGCCGTCATGATGGCCGAGCCGCGCGTCGACCGCCTGCGGCTTGGCAATCCCGACGCCGAGCGCCAGTTGACGCGCGTGGCCAACACGCTGATCGACACCGTCGCGCGCGACATGCCGGTGTATGCGTTTGACCAGAGCGACTTGCGTTACGCCGGCGTGCAGTTCGTCCCGACGCGCATCCAGACCACCCGCACGGGCCTGTTGGTCACGCTCGAACCGGCGAAGTAACGCAACCCGCTCCACATGTTGCACTTGCGTCAAATTGCATCGGCACGGCAGGTCAGGGATTGCACCCGCATTGCATTCGGAGCACACTGATACGCAAAGAACCGCAGTGATGGGTTCGCCAGTTGGGCTCCCGCTTGCGCTTTCTCATGGGCATGGAGTTCCACTGAAGTAATCTTTCTCTGACTTCAGGTTGCCGTATCAGGGGGTGGATCTTGGAAACGACTTATGAAAGTTTTCCGAACGGTGGCAGGCCGCTCCAGGCGCCGCCCGTCTCGGTTGCCGCCGCCGTGAGCGCCGCGCCCACCCGCGCCAACCTGCCCGCCAAGGGCTCGTGCTGGTATTGCGAAAAGCCACTCGACAACGTGCGGCGGTTCTGTGGCAAGCCCTGCGCCGATGCCTTCGACGAAGAGGCCGAGTTTACGCGTTGAGGTCTGGCGGCGATGCGTTGCCTGCCTGTGCCAGCAGCAGCAACGCATGCTCGAAATCGAAACGTTCGATGGACTTCTCCAGCGCCGCCATGCGGTCAGCGCCCAGCGTGACCAACAGGCGTGGGCGCAGCAGCGCCACCAGCTCGGGCGCGCGGCCATCGCCGATGTCGAGCATCGCGCGCAGCCGCGCCAGGTCGCGCGCATCGACCGGCAGCGCTGGCGCTGCCGTTGACGACACCACCGGCAAGGGCGCCGCAGTCGGCGCCACCAGCAGCGCATCCACTTCCACCAGCACCCGCGTCAGCTCACAGTCCAGTGCATCGATCAGCGCCGGCGGCGCCGCGCCGTCAGCTTTGAGCGCCAGTTCGGCCTCGAGCGCCAGGCGGCGCAGCGGGAGTGCCTCGATCATGCCGGCCGCGCCCTTGAGCGTGTGGGCGATGCGCTGCGCCAGTACGGCGTCGCCGGCAGCGATGGCGGCTTGCAGGCGCGCGATCAGGTCGCGGTAGTCGCCGGCGAAGCGCGCCAGCAGGCGCAGGAACATCGCACGGTCGCCCATGACCCGGTCCAGGGCGGCCGCCAGGTCGATGACGGCTGCGGCGTCGCCGCTTGGAGCGTCCGTCACCGGGTGGTAAACGACCAGGTGCGCGTGACGGCCGCACCATTGACCGTGCCGGCGAAGCTGACGTCGTAGGCGGTGTCACCGCGCAGCGGCTGCAGCGGGATGATGGCGGCAGCAGGCTTGTTGTCGGACAGCGGCAGGACGCGCAGCACGGCCAGGTCGCTGCCGCCGCGCGGGCGCACGGTGAAGCTGGTGACGGTGACGTTGGCATCGAGGTTGGTGTGCACGCTGATCGGATAACCGACCTCGTTGGCGTTGGGGACCGGGTCTGGCTGCTCGGTATTGCTGAAGAAGTTCGGCACGACCTGGGTCTGGCCATTGAATGGCCAGGTGACGAGCGTGCCGCGCGCGATGCCGGGACCGAAGCCGTCGCGGCTGGCGAAATCGGCCGTGAAGTAGCGGTAGCCGCTGCCGGCCGTGGCCGCGCCGGTGCCGATCTCGCGGAACATCGGCTCGAAGATCACGAAGCGGTGGTAGATCGCGGTAATCAGTTCTTCGGCCATGTAGAAACCGGAGCCGTTGCGGCTGCCCGAGATGACTTCGCCGTAGGCATAGCCACGATCGGCGCGCAACGTGTAGCCGGCTGCGTTCAGGCGTGCGCCCAGGTCGGCGCCGGTAAAGCCCTGGCGCCCGGCGATCTGGTCGTGGCTCATGAGGTTATTGACGCGCAGGTACTCGGAATGCCCGAGCGCGGCGTTGTTGATCTGCGCGTTCTCGGGGACCTGTGGCACACCGATCTGGCCGCGCCGGTAGTTGATCCAGTTGCGCCCGTCGACGGCGATATTGCCGGTCTGCGTGGGTGCCGCGATCCCGATGGGATCGGGGGCCACGGACGAATCCGGATTGACGGCCGTGCCGCCGGTGACCTGGCCGGACAGGCTGTCGCTATCGCTGCTGCCGCAGGCAGTCAGGCCCAGGACGGCAGCCAGGGCTGGGATCATTAACTGCCAACGGAGCGTATAGCTCATTTTGCAACTCCTGTCAATACGGGCTCAATCCGTTATTCTAGGGCAAATCCGGACGGTATGGCGGGAGGTGACGTCAACGCGCAACCACCTTGTTTTGCAGGCTGTAGAATAAGCCATCATTTATCTTGTCGAGTCGTCCATTGAAGCCTATTAACCAACAACGCCTCGCACGCGCCAAGTTCGCCCTGCCGAGTTCCGTCACGTTGCTGTCGATTGCCTGCGGCTTCGCCAGTATCGTGATCTCGGTCGACAATGCGCGCGTGGGCGATCCGGGCGACTTCCGCCTGGCCGCCATCCTGCTGGTGCTGGCCGGCGTGTTCGATGCGCTCGATGGCTTCGTGGCGCGCGCGACCAATACCCAGTCCAGCTTCGGCATGCAGCTCGACTCGATCGCCGACGTGATGAACTTCGGCTGCGCCCCGGGCTTGCTGCTGTACTGCTACGGCTTCACGCAACTGACCGACGTGCATCCGACGCTGGTGCGCATGGGCGGCCTGGCCTGCTTCGTGTTCGTGACTTGCGGCGCGCTGCGCCTGGCGCGCTTCAATATCAGCCAGGGCCGCACCGACCCGCGCTACTTTGTCGGCATGCCGATCACCGCCGGCGCGGCCTGCGTGTCGGCCGTGGTCGTGGCCTGGCCCGATCCGGTCACCCAGATGGCCCAGGCGTTCATGGTGGCGGCGCTGATGGTGGTGGTCGGCGCGCTGATGGTCTCGACCATCCGCTTCCCCAGCTCCAAGCACCCGAGCGGCAAGCTGATGATCGTGATCGTCGCCGTCTGCGCGGCCTTGCTGGCCGTGCTGCAGACGCGCTTCTTCGTGCTGTTCTTCCTGGTGTACATCAGCCTGACGCTGCTGCTCAATATCGGCTGGAAGATGGGCTGGCGCGGCGTGGCGCAGCCGAAAGTCTACGACGAAGAGTGAACCGGCGGCCCTGACAAGGGCCGTTTTTTCGTTCAGGCGAACTTGTCGAGCATCGCCGCCAGATGCGCTGCCCGTTCCCGCGCTTCGGGCAAGTCGGCCGCGCCACTCGTCTGCGTCACGATCGATGCGGTCAGCAGCTGCACGAACGAGCGGTCGAGCGCCTTGCGCGCTGCCGCCATCTGCTGCGCCACCGCGTCGCAGTCCACTGGCGTGTCGGCCAGTGCAATCAGTTTCTGCACGCCGCGCAGCTGGCCCTCGATCCGTGCCAGCCGGTTCAGCAGATCCTTCTTTTGCGGCGCCGTCAGCGCCTTGCCTTCGACGATCTTGACGTGGGCCTCGAGCATCAGGCGACCTCGTGGCCGCGCGCGGCGCGCAGGATATGGAACCAATCCTCGCGCGACAACGTGAACGTCGTGCCGGCCACCGCATCGGCAATCGCCGCGATGCGGCCGGTGCCGGTCAGTGGAATCGGCCGGCTTGGCAGACGCATGATCCACGCGAACACCACGCTGGCAAACGGCTGGCTCAAGCGCTCGGCAATGCCCTGGATCGTCTGGCGCAGCACGGCGGCGCGCTCGTTGGCCGGGTCGAACAGGCGCCCGCCACCCAGCGGCGACCAGACCATCGGCGCGATGCCCAGGTCTTGCAGGCCGTCGAAGGTTTCGTCGAACAGGGGCGTGGTCACGAGCGGCGAGAACTCGACCTGGTTGGTGCTCAGGGCCACGCGGCGATTCAGTGACTCGAACTGGTGGCGCGTGAAATTCGACACGCCCACGTGGCGCACCTTGCCGGTCGCCTGCAGGCGCGTAAACGCTTCGGCAATCTCGTCGAAGTTCATCAACGGGTCGGGCCGATGGATCAGCAGCAGGTCGAGGTGATCGGTATGCAGGCGGCGCAGCGATTCTTCGGCCGAGGCGATGATGTGCGCCGCATCGGTGTCGTAGTGCTGGATCGTGTGGCCCGGATGTTTGGCCGACATGAGCCGGATGCCGCACTTGCTCACCAGTTCGATGCGCGCGCGCAGCGAAGGCTGGGCGCGCAGCGCCTCGCCGAACAGCATCTCGACGCCGTAGTCGCCATAGATATCGGCATGGTCGAAGGAGGTCACGCCCAGTGCGATGCATTGTTCGATGAACTCGACGCGCGCCGCGACCGGCATCGCCCATTCGGTCATGCGCCACATGCCGGCGACGATGCGCGAGAGCGTCGGGCCGCCTTCGCGCGTGAGGGTACGGGGGCAGCGCAGATCGGCAGGCAGGGCAGGCGACATCGGGTTTCTTTCGTCATGACAGGATTACACGATTATAGCGGTAGCCGATACGTCGTTCCCGCGAAGGCGGGAACCCAGGTTGCACACCCTTGCTGCAGCCTTGATCCTGGCACGCAACGGACTTGGATTCCCGCCTGCGCGGGAATGACGGTTCAGCATTCCGGGGTAAAAAAAGCCCGCCGGCGCTGCTGCGCGGGCGGGCTTGTCGGGTCTGGCGACCGGATTACTGCATCCAGAGACGCATCGAATCCCAGGCGCGGCCAAAGATGCTCGCTTCCTGGACTTCTTCCAGCGCGACCACTGGCAGCACCAGCAGCGGCTTGCCGTCGACCGTCATCTTGAGCGTGCCGACCGCGCCATTGCGCGCCAGCGGCGCGACCAGCGGATCGCGGCGCTCCAGCACCGGCTTGAGTTTACCGGCCACGCCCTTTGGCACCGTCACCAGGATGTCACGCGTGAAGCCGATCTTGACGGTCGGCTGCGAGCCCTTCCAGATCTGCGGGGTCTGGATCGCCTGGCCTTTCGAGTACAGCTTGACGGTGTCGAAGTTCTGGAAGCCCCAGTTCAGCAGCTTCTGGCTTTCTTGCGTGCGCACCTCGGTCGAGCTGGTGCCCAGCACGACGGCGACCAGGCGACGCTCGCCCGTGCTGCCGTTCGGGCGGCGCGCCGACGAGATCATGCTGTAGCCCGACGAATCGGTGTGGCCGGTCTTCATGCCGTCGACGGTCGGATCGAGCCACAGCAGGCGGTTGCGGTTCTGCTGCGTGATCTTGTTGTACGTGAACTGCTTGATCGAGTCGATCTTGTAGAACTCGGGGAAGTCGCGGATCACGTGCGAGGCCAGGTTGGCCAGGTCGGCGGCGGTCGAGTAGTTGTTCGCGTCCGGCAGACCGTGTGGATTGGCAAACCGTGTGGACTTCAAGCCCAGGCGCTGCGCTTCGCGGTTCATCAGCGTGACGAAGGTGGCTTCGTCGCCAGCGACGGCTTCGGCGATCGCCACGGCGGCGTCATTGCCCGACTGGATCATCAGGCCATGCAGCAGGTCGCTGATCGAGACTGGCACGCGCGGGTCGATGAACATCTTCGAGCTGCTGCTGTCGACTTTCCAGGCACGCTCGGACACATTGACCATCTGGTTCATCGACAGGCGCTTGTCGCGGATCGCCGAGAACGCGACATACGCGGTCATGATCTTGGCCAGCGATGCCGGTTCGATGCGCATGTTCTGGTCTTGCGACGCGATGACCTGGCCGCTTGTGGTGTCGAGCAGTAACCACGACTTGGCTGCGATGGATGGAGCCGGCACGGTTTGCGCACTGGCCGAGATCATTACCAGGCTGGCGGCAAAGGCCGCTAACAGTTTTTTCATGGAAACGTTCGTCATTGTAAAAGGTGGAGCGGTGGTAGAGCGCAAGGCAATGCCCGGGGGCACTGCCTCAAGAGAAGGGAATGATTATAGGGGACTGTGACCGTTAAATGTCACGGCGCCACAGTTGAACGACCAGATTTTTAATGTGGCCGAGCCGGCGATGGAAGAAATGGTCGGCGCCCGGAATGATGATCACGGGAATATCCAGCGGGCGTGCCCAGTCGAATACCTGCTGCATCGTGATCGTGTCGTCCTGCTCGCCGTGGATCAGGATCGTGTCTTGCGGCACGGGCGGCATCGGCCATTTGCCGGCCGCGGTGCCTACCAGCACCAGGCGCTCGGGCGCGCGGCCTTCGGCTTCCAGGCGCAGCGCGAACTGCGCCTGCACGAAGGTGCCGAACGAAAAACCGGCCAGCGTCACCGGCAGGTCGGGGTAGCGCGCACGCATGTGCTCGTACATGATCGCCATGTCGTCCACTTCGCCCTTGCCGTCGTCGTACACGCCTTCGGATTCACCGACACCGCGGAAATTGAAGCGCGCCACGGCGTAACCCAGCGTGACGAAGGTACGCGCCAGCGTCTGCGCGACCTTGTTTTCCATGGTGCCGCCGTACAGCGGGTGCGGGTGCGCGACCAGCGCGATGCCGCGCGGGGCGTCGTCGGGCAGGTCGAGCAGGCATTGCATCTTGCCGGCGTCGCCGTCCAGATAGAATTTTTGCGAGTGGATGTTCATGGTCAGATCTTGAGACGATCGACGACCTTGCCGCCGACCAGGTGGGTATCGATGATGTCGTCGATGTCTTCGTTATCGACATAGGTGTACCAGACGCCTTCCGGGTACACCACGAGCACGGGGCCTTCTTCGCAGCGGTCGAGACAACCGGCCTGGTTGATGCGCACCTTGCCTTCGCCGCTCAAGCCCAGTTCCTTGATGCGCTTCTTGGCGTGTTTCTGGGCTTTTTCAGAGCCGCACTTGCCGCAGCTCTGGCGCGCATCCTTGCCTTCGCGCTCGTTCATGCAGAAAAATACGTGGTGCTGGTAAAACGGTTGGTCGGTCATGGCGTTCTCGTCGAAAAAGGCAGAAGTATTATCTTACTGGCGATTGAGTTTATGTGACGGCAGCAGCAGGAACCAGAGCGCGAAGAACGGCCAGCTCAGTGACAGGAACCACGCCGCGCCATTGAAGTTCAGGAATTTGCCCTGCACCCAGCCTTGCAGCGTGGACGAGAAATACGGGTTCACCGGGATCGTGTTGACGACCACCAGCGCCAGTATCAGCGTCACCACCGCCAGGCGCCGCTGCGCCACCTGCGGCGCAAAGACCAGGCCCGAGAGCATGATCATGCCGATCAAGAAGCCCCCTTCGGCACCCGGCGTGACCCAGACCAGCGCGTTATCGGGCCGGAACAGCAGCGAGCTGGCAAACGCCTTGAGCACCAGCGCCGCCGCCAAGAGGGCGATCATCAGCCAGAAGCGCGGGGCGCCGCGGCGCACGAGGCACATCAGCGTGAGCGCGGCGCCGGTCATGCCGCAGGCGGTGATGATGGTCTCGGACAGCCAGTACTGCTCGACACTCATCGTCACGCCGGGGCGCAGCATGGCCACCAGGTCGATCTCGGTATCGAACCAAGACGACAACCAGCCGGAGACGATCGGCAGCACCTGGCCATGGCCGAACAGATAGCTTTGCGGGTAGATCTGCGCCAGCGGCCACATGGCCACCAGCACCAGTCCCTGGCTCGCATGCGGCGCGAACCAGCGCTGGCGCAGCTTGAACAGGCGGCTGCGATCGAGCAGGCCAGGGGCCCACAAGGCGCCCAGCACGGCGCCGAGCAGCGCGCCGCCCGCATTGGTGACGAAGTCGAGGTTCGACGGCACGCGGCTGGGCAGGAAGTTCTGCACCGTTTCCATGACGCCGGTGGTGAAGATGCCGATCAGCGCGGCCAGCAGCACCGCCCAGACGCCACGCACGCGCGGATAGAACGACAGCACCAGCAGCAGCCCGAACGGGATGTAGCCGACGATATTGACGCCGACATCGAAGCCCGTGAAGTAACGCTGCTTGACCAGATTCAAAAACGCCAGCGGCGCCACGCCGGTATCGCGCCAGCCGGTGAACGGAAACCAGCTGGCGTAGATGATCAGGAGCAGATACGCCATCAGCGCGGCGCGCACGATCGGCGAGCCGCGCGAGCGCCCGGCCGCGACTTCGGCGGAGATGGCCTCGTCGCTCATTTGCCCTGCAGGTCGAGGGTCGACAGCCAGTTCTTGAGATCGAGCGCGATCCGGTCGGTACCGGCGGCCAGCGCGGCCACACCACCGGCGGCGTCCTGGCTCGGGGCAGGGGCGTTGTGCGCGAAGCTTTTCTGGGCCACCAGGCGATGGTCGACCAGGACCGACGCGCGCAGCAGGATCTGCCCTTCGCTTGCACTGGCGCTGGAAAACGCATGCACGAAGTCGTCGACCTCGATGCGCAGGATCGGCACGCGATTGGCTGCGTCGGTGGCCGACAGCACCGTGACACCGGCCTGCGCCAGGCGCACTTTCAGGCGCCGCGTGATCAGGTCGAGTGGCGTACCGCTCCAGCGGCTGCCGGCGTAGGTACGGGCTTGCAGCGGGTCGGCGTAGTTGAGCCGGTAGACCATGCGTTCGTTGTCGAGGACAGCGCCGCCGGTGGCGTCCATCACGACGATCGGAGGCAGTTGCGACGATGGATTGGCAGCCGTGAACAGCTGGACCGATGGCGCGCCGAAGTCATAGATGGTATTGGGCGCGCCCTTGTTGCTGGCGCAGCCGGCCAGCAGCGCGGCGCCAGCAACGGTAACGGCAACGGCGAGGCGGTAGGGGCGGAGATTCACGGTGGTCCTCATTTGGTCGGGGGCGCGAAGCCCGGCTCGCCCGGTCCGGGCGCGTCGCCCGGTGTGCCGAACAGGATGCTTTGCGGGCGGTCGGAGAACGAATTCGCGGTGCGGCGCACGGCGCGCAGCGAGGCGCGTGCTTCGTCGGTCATCTGCACCACGTGCGGCAGCGTCTCCAGTTCCAGCTCGCTGGTGGCTGCGCCGAGCGCACCGATGGTGCTGTTCAGGCGTTCGATCGGGCCGTCCGGCGCTTGCAGGCGCGTGGCCAGGTTGTCGTAGTTGCGCGTCATCGATGTGGCGCTGGTGGCCAGCGTGTCGATCGAGTCCATGCTGCGGTCGACTTTCGTGACCAGTGACGGCAGGCGGTCGAGCACCGGATCGAGGCGCTGCGGAATCGCCGCGTAGGCGTCGGCGGCGCGGTCCACGCTCTCGAATGCGCCGAGCATCGTGGCGCGGTTCTCGGGGCTGAGCAACTCGTCGAGGCTGGTGGTGATCTTTTCGGCCTTGTCGAGGATTGCCAGGCCGCGGTCTTCCAACTGGTCGAGCAAGCCAGGACGCAGCGGGATGCGGGCAATGCGCTCGCCGCCGGTGGCCAGGCGCGGCGACCCGGTGCGCTCGTCATTGAGCTGGATGAAGGCGATGCCCGTTACGCCCTGGTAGCCAAGCGAGGCATAGGTGGTGCTGGTGATCGGCGAAGCTTCGTCGACCGACAGGCGAATCAGGATCTGGCCGGTGACACGCGGATCGAAGTCGATGGTGTCGACGCGGCCGATTTCCAGGCCCCGGTAGCGCACCGTGGCTTGCGGGTTCAGGCCGGGGATCGACTGCGTGGTGACGATCTCGTATTGCACCAGTTCGGTCTTGTCGCGGTTGAACCAGAGGCCGATCAGCACCGTCGCCACCAAGAGGGCGATCGTGAAGATGCCGGTCATCAGCGCATGTGACCTGTTTTCCATACTAGTGTGTCTCCGATTCGTTCCGGGTCCGGCGCTCGTCGAGCACTTCCAGTGCCCGCTGGCCGCGCGGGCCCAGGAAAAAGTGTTTGATGAACGGGTGCTCGACCTTGAGTACATCGCAGGCCGGCCCCACCGCCAGCACGTGTTTTTTGGCCAGCACCGCGATGCGCGAGGACAGCGCGAACAGCGTGTCCAGGTCGTGCGTGACCATCACCACCGTCAGTTTCAATTCGCGGTGCAGCGTCTGGATCAGCGTGACGAAGGCGTCCGACAGGTCGGGGTCCAGGCCGGCGGTCGGCTCGTCGAGAAACAGCAGTTGCGGCTCGAGCGCCAGTGCCCGTGCCAGTGCCGCGCGCTTGACCATGCCGCCGGACAGGTCGGATGGCATCTTGGCCGCGTGTTCCGGCCCCAGGCCCACCATGTCCATCTTGAGCAGCACCGCGTCGCGGATCACGTCCTCGGGCAGCGCATGCAGCTCGCGCATCGGCAGGGCGATGTTGTCGAAGACGTTCAGCGCCGAATACAGCGCGCCCTGCTGGAACAGCATACCCCAATGGTTGCGCAGGCGTTGCAGCTGCTCGGGCTTGGCCGCGCTGATGTCTTCGCCGAATACGTGCACGCTGCCCTGCGACGGGCGCTCCAGGCCCAGCATCTGACGCAGCAGCACGGTCTTGCCGGTGCCCGAACCGCCGACGATCGACAGGATCTCGCCATCGTAGATCTCGAGGTTCAGGTCCTGGTGCACGACGGTGCGGCCGAAGCGGGTCCACAGGTTGCGGATCTCGACGACGGGTTTGCCCACGTCTTCGTCGGGCCGCAGGTTCAGGCGCTGGGGGGATTGTGCTTGGGTGTCGGCCATCAGAATCCCGTGTTGCTGAAGATGATCGCGTAGACCGCGTCAGCCAGGATCACCACCGTGATCGCGGTGACGACCGAGGTCGTGGTGCCGCGGCCCAGGCTTTCGGTATTGGCTTTGATGCGCAGGCCAAAGTGGCACGCGATCAGCGCGATCAGCACGCCGAAGGTCGCGCCCTTGAGGAGGCCAATGGTGTAGTTCACGAACGGCACCGCGTCGGGCAGCTTTTGCAGGAAGTAGCGAAACGACATGCCCATCTCGATTTTTGCCGACACCATGCCGCCCAGCAGGGCCATCGCATCGGTCCAGACGACCAAGAGCGGCATCGAGATCGCCAGCGCGATCACCTTCGGCAGGATCAGGCGGTAGCCGTGCGAAACGCCCATCACCAGCATCGCATCAAGTTCTTCGGTCACGCGCATGACGCCCAGCTGCGCCGTGATCGACGAGCCGGAGCGGCCGGCGACCAGGATCGCGGCCAGCAGCGGGCCCAGTTCGCGGATCACTGCCATGCCAAGGATGTTGACCAGATAGGCGTCGCCGCCGAACATGCGCAGCTGCTGGGACGACAGGAACGACAGCACGATCCCGATCAAGAAGCCCACGATCGCCGTGATGCCCAGTGCCTGGAAACCCGAGTGATAAATATTGGCCGAGATTTCGCGCCACGGGCCGGTGGCAGGGCGGCGCACAAAGCGCCACAGGTCCTGGATCACGATGCCGATCAGGCCAATGAAGCTGCGCAGGTGTGCGAAAAAGTCGAGCATGCCGGCGCCGAGCTTGATCAGCCAGTCGAAGGGACTGACGCGCTGGCGCGGCAGCGTGATCTTGCTGGCTGCTTCGATGCGCTTGAACAGGTCTTCCTGGCGCGGGTCGAGCGTGAGGCGTGGTGGGCGCTGCTTGTTCCAGGTATTCCAGAACATCTGGGCGCCGATGTGGTCGAGGCTATCGACGCCGGACAGGTCCCAGGTGCACGCTGATTTGTCTTTCAGGCCCGCGAGCTGGCGCGTGATGCCCTTCAAGATACCGTGCTGCGACAGGCCGTGGACTTGCCAGACCCCGCTGGCGATGACAGATTGGCCCGCCCCCTGGCCGGCCTGTCGAATGGTTAATGTTGGCGCATTTTCAATCTGCATTGCGGCAGTGTAAAAGAGAATCGCGCCCGCTGCCACATTGTTGGTTTCGCGATCAGGCCGCGAGGTGGCGTGCCTGGCGCGATGGGGCCACCGCGCGCACCGTATCCGCGACCGTGCCCGCGACCGCTTGCGGCGTGCGCGCCGGTGCATCGACCTTGCCGGCGTAGTCGCTGGCGAGCAGGCTAGCCGCTTCATGCGCCGCCATGCCGCGCACCTGTAAGTACTCTGCCACCAGCTTGGCCAGGCGATCGAGCGCAATGCGGTGTGTCGCATCGGTGCGCGTGTAGATCCAGTCCGAAAACGCCATGAAGTTGTCGAACGGCGCCTCGCCCAGCAGCACCGGCGTGGTGTTGGCAAAGCGGCCGGAGTTGGCCACCAGATCCCAGTAACGCGCAAAGCGCACCAGGCGCTGCATGGTCGCAAAGTCGATCTTGTCCGTCGCCAGCACGGTGTACGGCGGGTACGGGTCGTAGACCATGCCGAAGGCTTCGGTGTGGCGGATAATCGGCGTGCCGCGCAGGCGCTTGAGGATGCCGAACTGGATTTCCTCGGCGCCCAGGCCAACTAGCTGGTCGAAGCCGCGCGCGAAGCTGGCCACGTCTTCGCCCGGCAGGCCGGCAATCAGGTCGACGTGCAGGTGGGCGGTGGCATGCTGCGTGAGCCAGCGGATGTTCTCGGCCGCCTTCTCGTTGTTCTGGCGGCGGCTCACCAGCGCCTGCACTTCGGGGTTGAAGCTCTGGATGCCGATCTCGAACTGCAGCGCCCCGGCCGGGAATTTGGCGATGGTGTCCTTCAGCGCATCGGGCAGATGGTCGGGGACCAGCTCGAAGTGGGCGTAGATCGGATCGTCCGGATACTGCGCGATCTTGTCGAGGAAGAAGTCCATGATACGCAGGCTTGTCTTGACGTTCAGGTTGAACGTGCGGTCGACGAATTTAAACAGGCGCGCACCGCGTGCGTACATTGCTTCCATCTCGGCCAGGAAAGCGTCGAGCGGGAATGGCCAGGCGGTCTTGTCGAGCGACGACAGGCAGAACTCGCACTTGAACGGGCAGCCGCGCGAGGCTTCCACGTACAGGGTGCGGTTGGCGATGTCGTCGTCGTTGTACAGCGCATAGGGCAGGGCGATGGCGTCCATCGGCGGCTGCACGCCGGCGTGGATCTTCATCAAAGGCTTCGGGCCATTGAGGATTTCGCCGCACAGCTTGGGGAACGTGACGTCGCCCCAGCCGGTGACGACGTAGTCGGCCAGCCCGACGATCTCCTGTTCGCCGGTCTCGTGCGAGACTTCCGGGCCGCCCAGGATGATCTTCACGGTAGGCGCGACGCGCTTGAGCATCGCCACCAGGCGCGTGGTTTCTTCGACGTTCCAGATATACACGCCAAAGCCGACGATGCGCGGCGCGTGCGCCAGGATGCGCTCGACGAGGTCGGCGGTCTTGGCGCCGGTGACGAATTCCTGGATGCGGGTCTGGTCCTGCAGCGGACCCATATTGGCCAGCAGGTAGCGCAGTCCGAGCGAGGCGTGCGTGTAGCGGGCATTCAGGGTGGTGAGCAGGATCGACATGGTGGCGGCAGGAGGAGGGGATTTGAAGGCGGTATTTTACTGTGATGCTGCAGTCATTCGCGCGACTATGCAGTTGACATTGCTTCTAATAAAGATCGGCGCCTACAATCGACGACTCCTTCTTTAGAAAGTGCCTTCCATGTTCATGACCAATATCGAAACCGTTCCGGGCAAGACCATCACGGCGTGCCACGGCGTTGTCTCCGGCAGCTCGGTGCGCTCCAAGCACGTGGGCCGCGACATCATGGCGGGACTGAAGAACATGGTTGGCGGTGAGCTCAAGGGCTACACCGAGTTGCTGGAAGAATCGCGTGCGCAGGCCACCGAACGCATGCAGGCGCAAGCCACGCAGATGGGGGCGAACGCCGTCGTCAATGTGCGCTTCTCGACCTCGTCGGTGGCGGCCGGCGCCGCCGAGATCTATGTCTACGGCACCGCGGTGACGGTGGGCTGATGGACATTATCTTCCTGATTGTCTTCTGGACGGTGCCGATTGGGTTGGGCTACGTCTTCGGGCGCATGGCCGAAGCCAGGCATTACCGCTCCATCATCGCCAGAGAAAAAACGTGGCTGCACTTGCCGGCCACATCGCTCAAGACATTGCTCGGGTCTGGGCCAGTGGCGCGCACCGAGCTGGTCACGGGTAGCGTAGTGGTGGCGGTCGATCACTTCAAGAAGGCAGCGTCGGCGCTGCGCTCGCTGGTGGGCGGGCCGGTGCAGTCGTACGAAACGCTGCTCGATCGCGCCAAGCGTGAAGCGGTGCTGCGCCTGAAGGAAAGCTGTCCGGGTGCCCACGAGATCGTCAACGTGCGCCTCGAAACGATGCCGCTCACCGGCAACCAGCGGCAGATCAATGGCGTCGAGGTACTGGCCTACGGCACCGCCATCTATTACGTGGAACAGAGCGCCGCACCATGAAATACCAGGCGTCGCTGCCCGAGCACAACGACAACGTCACGCCCGGCCATCCGCTCAAGGATTTCGTGCTGATCCTGGCCGGGCTGTCCGCGGCCGTGGTGGTGGGCTACCTGGTGCTGGGCTGGCTGGTCGATGTGGTGGTGGACCGGATGGGGCCGGAGACCGAGGCGCAGCTGACGCAGATGGTGGCATGGACGCCGCCAGCGAGCGAGCCGGCGATGCGCACGCGCGAAGTCTGGGCTCAGGGCGTGGTCGATGGGATGCGTCGCTGCGCCGGCGTCAGCAGCCCGGTCACGGTGCGGGTGAACCGCTCGGACACGCCCAATGCGATGGTCGCGCCAGGCGGCGTGGTGGTCGTGTTCTCGGCGCTGTTCGACAGTGTGCAGTCCGAAAACGGCATGGCGTTCGTGCTGGCCCATGAGTTGTCGCACATGGCCAACCGCGATCATCTGCGCGCAGTTGGCCGGCGCATGGTGCTGATTGCTGCTGCCACCGTGCTCACGGGTGACGGCAGCGGGACGGCGGGCGTGCTGGCGCCAGCGCAGCATCTGGGTGAGTCGGGCTATTCGCGGGGCCGCGAAGCTGCGGCAGATGCGAAGGCACTGGCTATTCTGCAATGTCGCTACGGCCATGCTGGCGGCGCCACCGAATTGTTCACCACCTTGCAGCGCGAGGAGGGCGAGACACCGGCCGTGCTGCATTATCTGGCGTCGCATCCGTCAATGGCTGCGCGTATCGATGCCGTGCAGGTGGCGATGCGCCAGGCGGGCTTGCAGGCTGGCCCGGTGCAGCCGCTGCCGCGTTTTTGACGGGCTGTGCGATAAAGCTGGCGGTATCGGAAATTGCTTGTTAGAATGTGAGCCGGAATTCAGGAAGCCTGTTGCCCAGTAGAGGAACAGTTTTCCAGCAAGTTATGCCTGATGACCATAGCAAATCGGTCCCACCCCTTCCCATCCCGAACAGGACCGTGAAACGATTTTGCGACGATGATAGTGCTGCAACCAGTGTGAAAGTAGTTTATCGTCAGGCTAGTTATATAGAGAAAGCCCACCAGGTGTCTGGTGGGCTTTTTTGCTTTGGAGCGCCGCTTTTGTCGCGCCAGCGCCGCATTCATGCGAGAGAAATAGCACGTCGGCACTATTTTAGGGTTAAAGTATTGCAATAGTTTTACTTCGTCATGGTTTGATCGCGCGGCGCCTGCCGCAGAAAGCGTCCCTCATGCAACGTCGTCATCCTGCTGCGTACCGTCGCCTCCTTGCAATCTCACTCGTGCTGGCGCTGGGCGCCTGTGGTCGGGATCATGATGACGATCCGGCCGTTCAGCCGCCGCCCCCAGCCACCGCCGCCCGCATCAACGTCGACGTCGCCCGCACCGCGCATGGCGTGCCGCATGTGCGGGCCGACGACTTTCGCAGCCTTGGGTATGGATTGGCGTATGCCTATGCCCAGGACAATGTCTGCATGTTCGCCGATGCGGTGCTGACCGTACGCGGTGAGCGCTCGCTCTTCTTTGGTGGCGACGCGCGGCCACGCCAGCGTACCGGCGACGAGTATGGCGGCGGCAGCGGGTTCATGGACCTGAACAACGAGGACAGCGACTTCTTCTTCAAAGGCTACCTCGACATCGAGCAATTGCGTGCGGGGTATGCCAGCGGCGCGCGTGAGCCACGCGACCTGCTTGAAGGCTATGTCGAAGGCTATAACCGGTACTTGAAGGATGCGGGAAGCAAGTTACCGGCGGCCTGTGCCAACACGAAATGGGTGAGGCCGATTTCGCTCGACGACATGATGCTGGTGGTGGCGGAAAAGGCGCTGCACGCATCGGGCCAGGCCTTTGCCCGCGACTTCGTTGCTGCCGGTCGGGTTCCCGGCGCCACCGTGACTCTGGCCAAAATGGCGCCGCGCAAGATCGACGCGTCGTCGCTGGTCGCGCAGCTCGATCTGCTCAACCGGCAAGGCTTCGGCAGCAATGCGCTGGCGGTGGGCAAGGACTTGTCCGCCAATGGGCGCGGGCTATTGCTTGGCAACCCGCACTATCCGTGGACCACGACCGACCGCTTCTATCAGGCCCATCTGACCGTGCCAGGGCGCTACGACGCGATGGGCGTGATCATCGGCGGCGTGCCGGCCGTCGTCATCGGCTTCAACCGCGATGTCGCCTGGAGCCACACGGTCACGTTTGCCAATCACTTCACCACCTTCCGGCTGGCGCTGGACCCCGGCGACGCCACTGGCACCACCTATCTGTATGACGGGGCGCGGCGCACGATGACGTCGAAAACGGTGACGGTCGAGGCGCTGCTGCCCGATGGCCTGATCGGCCGGCGTACCAAAACCTTTTATTTCAGCCACCAGGGCGCTGTCATCAGCCGGCCAGCGGCGGGTCTGACCTGGACGGCCCAGGCCGCGTATGTGCTGGCCGACCCGAACCGCAGCAATACCCGGATGCTCGAGCAGTGGCTGGGCATCGGCACCGCCAACAGTGTGCGCACGCTGAAGGATTCGCTCGACAAGGTGGTGGGGCTGCCATGGGTGAACACGGTGGCGGCTGACCGCGATGGCAATACGCTGTATGCCGACGCCAGTGTCGTGCCGCACATGAATGCGGACAAGTTCGTCAACGGTTGCCTGTTGCTGCAGGCAGCGCTGCTGTTCGATGGGTCAAAGAGCAGCTGCGGCTGGGGCCAGGATGTGGGCGCGCCGGCCGGTATTTACGCGCCGGCCACGGCGCCGTGGATGATGCGCACCGATTACGTCGGTAATTCAAATGACAGTTATTGGCTCACCAATCCGAAGGCGCTGCTCACGGGGCCGGCACCGCTGGGCTATTCGCCGCTGTATGGGCGCGTGAATGCAGAGCAAAGTCTGCGCACGCGGATCGGGTTCCGCCAGGTCGAGGATTTGCTGGCCCAGCGCAACAAGTTGAACCTCGCTGACATGCAGGCGCTGGCGTTCTCGAACCGCGTCTATGCGGCCGAGCTGGTGTTGCCCGAGTTGTTGACCGCCTGCAGCAGCGCGAGCAGCACGCTGATGCAGCAAGCCTGCACGACGCTGCAAGCGTGGGACCGGCGCGCCGATCTCGACAGCCGGGGCGCGGTGCTGTTCCGCGAATTCTGGGCGGTGGCAACGGCGATCCCGAACAAATGGGCGCGGCCGTTCGATCCGGCGGATCCGGTCAATACGCCGGCGGGCGTGGCGCCGGCGGCCATGCCCGCGATGCTGGCGGCGCTGAGGACCGCGGCCGACAAGCTGCAGTCGCTCGGCGTGCCGCTCGATGGCCGCCTGGGCGACTATCAGGTCGAACCACGCAACGGCGTGCGGATTCCACTGCACGGCGGCAATGGGAATCAGGAAGGTACGTATGGGTCATTGACGATGCGCAGCAGCTTGACGGCGCAAGGCTATGTCGGCGCGCACTGGGGCCAGAGCTATTTGCAGACCGTGACGTTCGACGAGCAGGGGCCGGTAGCGCAGGCGATGCTGACCTATGGCCAGTCGGTCGATCCCGCCTCGCCATGGTATGCCGACCAGACGCTGCTGTATTCGCGCAAGAGCTGGCCGAGTCTTCCCTTTACGCAAGAGAAGATCAAGGCCGACCCGAACTATACGACCGTCACGCTGCGGGAGTAGTGATACCTTCCAGCGCCGTCATCGCAGTGTCCGGCAGCACCAGTTGCGCAGCGGCCAGGTTCTCTCGCAAGTGCGCTACGGACGATGTGCCGGGGATCAGGAGCAGGTTCGGCGCGCGGCGCAGCAGCCAGGCGATCGCCACCTGCATTGATGTCGCACCGAGTTGTTGCGCCACGCCGGACAGGGCATCCGACTGCAGGGGCGTGAAGCCGCCCAGCGGGAAGAACGGCACGTAAGGGATGCCTTTGGCGGCCAGCGCATCGATCAGGGCATCGTCCTGGCGGTGGACGAGGTTGTACATATTCTGCACGCAGGCGATCGGCACGATGCGCTGGGCGTCTTCCACCTGCTGCAGCGTGACATTGCTCAGGCCGATGTGGCGGATCAGGCCGCGCTGGCGCAGCTCTGCCAGCTTGGTCAGCTGTGCTTCCAGTGAACCTTCTGCCGGCTTGAACATGTCGAACATCGCGCGCAGGTTAACCACATCGAGCACATCCAGGCCCAGGTTGCGCAGATTGTCATGCACGGCCTGTTCAAGTTCGGGCGCCGAGAAGGCTGGCAGCCAGCTGGCATCCGGACCGCGGCGCGCCCCGATCTTGGTCACGATGACCAAATCGTCCCGATAAGGATGCAGCGCTTCGCGGATCAATTGATTGGTTACGTGGGGACCGTAGAAATCGGACGTGTCGATGTGGTTGACGCCGAGCTCGACGGCCTCGCGCAGCACGGCGCGGGCCGCGTCCGCATCCTTCGGCGGACCGAACACGTGAGGGCCGGCCAGTTGCATGGCGCCGTAGCCAAGACGGCGTACGGTGCGGTCGCCGAGTGTATAGGTGCCTGCCTGATCGATGATGGACATGGTTTTCCTTCTTGTGAGTAAGTGGAATCACGATACGACGCATGCGTCTGTGTGACAATCCGGGCAAATCCACACAGGTTGTACGAAAAAACGAACAATGAAAACCGATCTGGGAGAATTGTCTGCCTTTGTCGCAGTGGCGCGTGCCGGCGGCTTCCGTGACGCGGCGCGCGCGACGGACGGCAGCGCATCCGGCCTGAGCGAAGCAGTGCGGCGTCTTGAAACGCGGCTCGGTGTGCGCTTGCTCAATCGGACCACGCGCAGCGTGACGCTGACCGAAGCGGGCAGCAGCCTGTTGGCACGGCTCGATCCGGCATTGCAGGAGATCGACGCCGCCTTAGATGTGATCAATGGCTTTCGCGACACGCCGACGGGCCTGTTACGCCTGAATGTGCCGATGAGTGCAGCACGCCTGGTGCTTCCCGCCATCGTGCCACGGTTCCTGGCGCGGTATCCGGAGATCCGCCTGGAGGTGGTCGCGGAGGAGAGCTTCGTGGATGTGCTGGCCGCGGGGTGCGATGCCGGTATCCGGTATGAAGAACGGCTCGAGCAGGACATGATTGCCGTGCCGATCGGGCCGCGCATCCAGCGCATGGCGGCGGCGGCATCACCCGCGTACCTGGCCCGGCATGGCATGCCTGCACATCCGCGTGACTTGCCGCCAGGTGCCTGCATCCGGGCGCGCTTTGCCAGCGGGGCGATGATCCAGTGGGTGTTTGAACGCGATGGAGAGACCATCACCGTTGAACCCAACGGACAATTGCTGGTGCAGATCGGTGGTGCGCTGGACCTGTCGATCGATGCGGCCGTGCAGGGGCTGGGTGTGGTGTACCTGTTCGAGGACTGGCTGGCACCGTATGTCGCGCAAGGGTTGCTCGAACCCGTACTGCAGCCATGGTGGCCACAGTTCTCCGGGCCGTTCCTGTATTATCCGGGCCGCAAGCTGGTGCCGGCGCCGCTACGCGCCTTCGTCGACTTCATCCGCAGCGAGGGTGAAAACGCGCTGGATTTGTCACACAACTGAAAAATAAGCTGTTGACGAAGCTCAGCAGGTCGAGCATAATCTCATTCCTCTGCTGCAGCGAACAAAACGATTCGAAGCAAACGGCAGATGAAGCACCGAATAAAGTTCTTTAAAAATTAACAGTCGATAAGTGTGGGCGTTTGATGAAGGTGCCAAGAACTTCGGTTCTTGATTACTTAAATTATCAAATGTTCACAAAAAAGAAATACGTTGTCTCAGCAATGAGATAACGGTCAGTATTTTGAGTGAGCGACCCCTGCCGCAAGGCAGGGTGGCAGAAATGCCAACAAACAGAGATTGAACTGAAGAGTTTGATCCTGGCTCAGATTGAACGCTGGCGGCATGCTTTACACA